>QQTW01000253.1_pt1 | contig 32593 bp, 30 predicted proteins | sample 1904831 | NCBI WGS metagenome assembly QQTW01 (sample SAMN09435610, study PRJNA476489) | Subsurface metagenome, whole genome shotgun sequencing project.
TAGCGCCTGCCAGTGGTCTCCATCTTCGATCAATGATCTATACCTACCTTAACTTCTCTCTTCTCTCTTCTCTCTTCTCCTTTGATGGACGGATGAATTCGTCGTTGTACCAGTACGTTGTTATGCTTCGAAGTTCTGAGGATTTTTATATAATGATCGGTTGGAATTGGATTTATTGTCGTCTGTAAAATATCATCATGCTTTATTAATCTGGAGTACGAGTACGTGTACGACTAACTGCCTCCCTTCTCTTTCCCAACTCTCGCTCCGCAACAGCTTGAGAAACCACCAACCGAAGTTCGACTTTCAGCAATACCTATCCTTTACAACAACAGGATCAATGCAGGCTTTCTTACCATCATCACTGGCTTTACGAAGAGAGAAGAGAGAAGAGAGAAGTTAAGGTAGGTATAGATCATTGATCGAAGATGGAGACCACTGGCAGGCGCTATCATCGAATCCAATTTCGCTTGAGGTTTCCGACTTTTCCTCATACTGCCTTAGCGTGGATCCATGTTACCCCCTGGCGCGGATCAAGTTGGTCGGATAAAAGTACAGTACCTTAAGGTAGGTTGTTCCGTCGCGCGGTTGTTTCACCTTTTACCGAAGATGAACCCGTTCTCGCGATCGAATCGGGGATTTAACTCTTGGCCTTCTCATTCGAGACTCTTCTCTGTACACAGCCATCGACAAACTCACCCCCTTCCCACCCCTTGATCAGATCTGCTCCACTATGTGAATGTCAAATTTTGTCAAAGACATAGCACAGAAGCGTCGCTTCTCCGCGCCTCCCTCGGTCTATGCAATATCCAAGGTCTGAGGGATGTGGATGATACCTGAGAAGATGTGTATGACGACGCAGCTGTATCGGGCTCGACCGTCATTGTTTCAAGGCTTCCAAGTTCTTGAAGAACATCCCTCGAGGGGGTCATGCAGCTAAGAGTGTACCAAGACAACACCCCAGGAGACCACTCAGTGTCGACGGGGCCCATCAGCCACTTCAAGTGCCCTGAACGACGCCACCGCTTGGGCGGTCGAGACCGTCAACGAAGCGAAGGCGAGGAAGATGCTGATGCCTCCGACGACGACGATGGCCCAGAAGGTGAACCATTGCAGCGAGTCTCGCTTGTCCTTCCACAACGCCAGGAACCCGCTATAGAACAATGGCCACGTTAGCCAGACTTGGCAACCTGCATTCAACCTTGGTTGTGGAGAAGTTACTCACCGAGGCCTGCGAGAGTCCATGTATGCCTTGAGCTCCCGTAATCGACCTTCGAAGACCGGATAGCTGTTAAAGTCCTCGTACTCCTCCAAGCGATACGTGTATTTCAGTATGCCTTCGATATGAAGAAGCATACTAGATGGAGATGGCTGGCCCCATTTGATGATGCTGCCGATCTTGGGCGCGTTCTTGCTTTCATCGGCGAACGGGTAGAAAAAGTAGCCTCCAAAAATACACTCTTCTTCGGGAGGGACCGGGAATCCCATGTAGGTCTCCAGAATTGATCTCGCTGGTTCTTGCAGAAGATGAACATCGCGCCACTCGACGGAGCCACTAGGCTGACTGAAGGTCATGACAGCCACATCTGACACACGACTTGGTGCCATCGACACACGACTCGATGCAATCGACGTGTACGTTGCCTTCCTCTTGGTTGCGGGACCAGACTCTGCAATCTTCTTCCCTTCTCTCCGAATCGCCGACGAAAGGGAGCTGAAGATCAATGCGTATGTTCTAGAAAGCTCATCGGTTTCAAGCTTGTGGAGTCTATACCCGTATGATCAGTCAAGCTCCCATCTGTGAAAGGGACGTTGTTATACTGGTAATGGACCAAATTGCTCAAACCGTAAGAAGTGCGGTCCCAAAAGATAGAGAGCGTTTTTCCTTGACTCGTGGACGAGAGCTTCAGGTGATCGGCGTAGTTGTCAGTCCAGTGAAGTTGAATGCCTCCCAGTTCTTTCAGTGTTTTGATATTGATGTCTCTGCTGGGAAATGATGGTCCTTCGGCACGAGTCAGGACTCTTGAATCACTGTCTCTACGGGGAAGTTGCTTGAACAGGTCATGAACCGGCATATCTACGTTCCTGGCGGCCCACTCGGTCGCCTCATAAGAGGTCAGATCTTCAAACTTGTCCCACATGTTGTTCGCACAGACAACCCAGTAAAGCCACTTCGTTTGTTCCGTGACCTTCTGCTCTACATCCCATCCGTAGGGTTGCGCTCCGGCTACATTGTCACAAGCTTCGGGTAGATGAAAAAGCCGCCGTTTATAGCAGGCTTGCCATAATCTTCTTAACGTCCACAGAACCGGTATACCTCCATCCCTCGGGCGATAATAACGGCTTTGTAGACACCGCCCCACGATTGCTATTCCCCGGAGAATATAGTGAAGATTCTGGGAACGCCTGGGTCTAGTGAATTGAATGCGGATCAGAACCTTGAGCAGGACCGGACTGAGGAGCGTTTCAAGGTGGTATCTTGTCACGGAAGTCCTTGCATTTCGACACCATTGATAGTACAACGCATGGTAGAGATCATCCAATACAATCGGAGATCTCAAGATCCCCTCTGTTGAATTCTCGGGCGCGAGTCTTATCTCCTTTAGAGACATACCAGTAACTCGAACGACGTATTCCGCATCATACTCGGACAGCTCTTCCGTTCTAACTGCAATGTCGACCGAATGATCCTGTCTCAGTTGCACTTTACCAACCCCGTAACTGACAAGAGTCGCAGATGCAATGATATCTCTGGAGCGAGTCTTCCAGTTTCGCATTCCGACGTCCTCAGGATTTCGATACAGAAAATGCGTACTCAATACTTCACGAGCACGGATCCAATGTTCATACCAAGGATCACCCTCTCCTTGATCGGTACGAGCGGTCCAGCCCCAAGATCCAGTCGAGCCCTTCCAGACGTCTGCCACCCTTTAGCATACGCTTGTAGCTCGATCATTGTCATTTTAGATATAGCGCCGGGTGAACGTCACAGGTATAGTAGAAGATATGCACCAGGGGAGCTATCAACTCAATGAGCTGATACCTTGACACAAGGCATGTAGCCAACTCGGGCATGAATAACGTAAAGTCCCTTACCTTCGTATTGCTGCCTGAAAAATGTATTTTCTTCCTCAATTTCCTTCAAAGTCATTGGGCAGACCTGCTCCAGGGGTGATATGCCTCCTTCTCCCTCGCGAGCATTACCCGGTAACCCTTCACTGGTGTGTTTCGAAGAAGCAGAAGGAGACATTGGATCTGTATCCTCGACAGGCGAGGTTGAGAAAGCGTTTGATTGTTGAAAGTCTTGTACCTTAATATTGGAAGTTTTTAGAGGCGCTGCATACGTTACATGACGCGTTTGATCCTTCAACAGCTCGACGATGGATATCACCATCTCTCGCAAAGACTCATTGGTCTTCAATAGCGCTTCATTGGTATCAATGAGTTTCTGTAACTGGCCAGAAGACAGCGTTGCATTCACCGAATCCCCACTAAGCGATGACTCGGTGGCCATAGCAAGCCTTGATCGTTGTATTTATTTTTGTTTTGTTTCTCATTTTCACAGAGCAGGTCTTCAGCTTTGGGGCGAACGTCAGCTGATTAGTCAGTTTGTCTCGTCGTAAAGGTATCGCGTTGATTGCAGCTCCCAAACACCTTTGTCCCCAGCTTCCAACTTTTTAGGGCTTTCATAATTGCGAAATAGCGACAGTGCAAGCAGAAGAGCATACCTCGTAAATTTAGCAAGATTGCCTACGACAAAAATATGGCGCCCGACATCGACACCCTTCCTCTTTCTCGTTCAGGCTCTGGTTCACCACTCCAGTCACGCATGCTTCATTCGAGTTCTGACAACGCGCAACGGCAAACACCCTCTCCATCCCCTCGCTCCACCTCGGTCTCCCTTGCAGCTGCAGCAACTATCAATGCCGGCATGCAAAATCAGGATTCTCGTCGTTCGTCCGTAAGCTCGAACCGCAACCGTGGCTCTGCCCAAACGGGGAGGAACGAACGGCGAAGGTCAAATGTCATGATGGGTTTGAATATCAACGACCCAAGCTTGCCAGGGCCAGGAGAACTACAAGGCAGCGATCACCGATCCAGCATGGGGCATTCATATACAACGTCTAGCCCTCACAGCATAGGTGGCTCGCCCATCATAGCGACGGGTGACCCGCATCACCAGCGTGCACCAAGCTTAGGTGAAATACACCAGGAGCTAGAGCAAGAGCAAGAAGCCCAAGTCGTACGTTTTAAGCACACATAAACACCGTACACCAAAGCAGATTGTTACTGAGATACGTTATGTTACAGAACCGGCTCCTTCAAATGATCCGTGCGCAGCAAGCCCAACTGCAGCAGATACAACAAGCAACCGGCGCACTTCCATCTACAAACACCGCCGCAGTCGACGATTCCACACCAACATCCGATCGCTCCTTCTCATTTCCAACGGTTCCAGCACCCCTACCAACTTCCATCATGAACCCGCGTCCACGCTCACCGGCACCGCGTGGCTCTTTGGACTTGTCCCGACACAACTCCCGACGTTCGAGACCTTCGAGTCGGACGGCGTCGCCAGCCCTGCTTCCTCTGTCGGCAGGGTTGCATGGTGAGAGCAATGAATGGCTCTTATCTGGTGGTAGCGGTGGTCAGGGCAGTAGGGACGAGAGTGCCTTTTACCAGGCGGAAACACAAATGCTGACGAGAGAAAACCAAATGCTGAGGATGAGGATTAGAGAACTGGGTACGCCCTTTTCCTGAGCACAACTTAGGTGACAGAATGCAGGCTAACCTATCTACCACGAACAGAGAGACAAGTCAATGAGCTGAATGCAGCACCGGCAAATACCCCGGCAACCGTTTCAAATTTGGCAGCGCCACCAATGGAGGCGGACTCGGCTGGAACGTCATCGACACGGGCAGCAGATATACTGGAGAATGGCAATTCGAAAGACGACTGAGCGTATGCAGTGTAGCTGTTGCTCGACTAGCACACTCGGTCATGCCGACGACGTGACGATTTATGACAAGAGTTTCCATTGCGCAGAAGAAGGGGCATCTGATGCATTTATACTTGCATCATAGTGGAGCTCGTTATAAAAGTTGTCATATTCAAACATCTTGCCCCTGATCCTCCCATCGCCCGTGATCAATCATACATATGTGTATCTCTTCGTGTGTGCGAGGCGTGCGTGTCCCATGGTATGAAAAATTACCTTGTCCTCGAACTGAAAGCTGGTATGGGACATAGGATCAACCCTCAACCCCGCTCGACGCCCGTGAAGCCTCCTTCCTCCCAGGCCATAGTACTTACACGTTTACATGTGCTTAGCGTTCAACTTGTGAGCTCAGTTGCGCTAAGAATCCAGCACTATAGGGGACTAAGCCGTCACACTGAGAAGTAAGCTAGCTAAGAGGCAAATAGAACGATGCCCCTATCCTTGTTCTTAGCGAAGGTTGATTGGTCAGACCGAGCTGTATAAAGTACTGTATAAGTTTGCGTAGTCAGATAAGATTCCAACGCCATTCTCCTTGGCCAGACATAATAACGCCATACATCAAGCCAAAAGCAACCCGAGTATGGTGACTCGTACAAATGCATAAGCTAAAGGTGAAATTCTGCCTGGTCCAGACGCTTAGGGTCTCGAAGGAAGCGGTGGCAACGGTGGCAAGGACTGCGATGCACTGCCGGAACCTGATGCCGGTGTAGTACTCAAGATGGCATTTAACCCAAGGGCAAAGAATACGGAGAGCACAGAGACCAGCCACTGAAGCACTTGTACCGCTGTCCCTGCCCTAATCACAACCGGGCTTTGAAAAGATGATGTGGCAAACTGCAAGGCCGATGTCGTCTGTGTGCTCGAAATAGTAGCCGCAAGCGCAAGGGCGGCTGAAGTCCACGCGATACTGAGTGATGACTTTTCAAGAAACGAGGTTCGGCCCTTGGTACCTGTGCCCGCGTTGGCTTTGAGGCGTCGTTTCAGGAAGATGAGGGAAAAAAGTCCGCTGACAAAGGTGCATCCGGCAGCCACCAGCAGCCAAAGTAGAATCTTGTTCTGCAGGGTGAAAGCCAAAGCGAAGAGACTCCTGGCTGAGGTGCTGTCGAATGGTCCAGAGGTGGTTGTGTTAACACCCCTCGTAAGCCTTCCTCCAAATTGGTCTACCGACGTCCCTGGAGTGGTGGAGCAAACAAAATTCGGCGAGGTACCCACACACAATCCTAGCAAAAGTTCAGTAACAGCTTAGGGCCCTAGGACAAGCACATACCAAAATATCCCACACGTACTTCAAAATTTGCTGATGTCGTAGTATTTGCACTTGTTGGATTCCTGACTTGGAGGCCGACCAAGAATATATTGGGTATCCCGGCAGAGTTTGACACACAACCTGTGATTGCTAGTACTATAGACCTGATCAGTTAGAGTCCCAAGTTCAATCGCGCAGTAGAAAAATCAACTCTTTACTAACCATAAAGAAGGATTATAGGGAAGATAAGGAAATATACCCCCATGCGAACATTTACGCCGGCTATAAGACCAGATCAGTCAAGGCACATGAGCATGAGCGATCATGCCTTCAGAGGTATACCAGAGTTCGTACCTGCAGATAGGCCCATATTGGAAATTGGAGCGGACTAGAAGAGCAAAGGAAGAATAATGAAAGAGTATGGAAGTGTTCAATGAAGAAGTTGGCCCACAGACGGTCTGGGCTCTCGATGGAGTTCAAGCTGTAGCGGAAAGAAACTGAGTGATCAATATAGATGTTGCTTTTTGTCAATCCTAGATGAAGGAACTCCACGAACTTATCGACGCCAATATATATTCCAGGGTGCAATGTTGATACTATGAAAAGACATCGTCCTCACGCCAATTTACCTTATTGGGGCACCAACTGGTGGCACAGCTCGTTTCGAACATTGTCCGTTCCAGAGCAGCTCGGGTTAACGCTGAATTGCTGTGCCTTGCCCAGCTGCAGGACTCTGCGGTAGCTGGCGGTGTGGAGCAATGCTACCAGGTAACGTTCAAGTACACATATGAAGCAGCTGTTAGACACTCACATACTTAGGGTAAGGTAAGGTAGAGTGAAACCACTAACATCTCAGCCGCGCGGTAGGGTAGCAACCATCTTGAAATACCGCTAGCGCCTGTGTCATCCATGTGCAAGCGCGCGTGTATGCGGAGCTTCACTACAAGATCGCAACTTCTTAGGGCGATACGATAAGGTAGGCTCAGTCTAACATTATGCATAGTTCGACAATCATAGAAACAATCGAGATAGTAATGCGTATAACAAATAATCACTCAAAGCTAGATGCTGCCAAACGACGCTATTGACACAAGTTGACATGGCCAGGGCACAGTTGCCCCCTTAGCTCTTACGAGGGTTGCCAGCAGCCCTTGACAACTTGCCGCTACCACTTGTCCTCCGTTGCGGAGATGGTTCGTGCTAATCCCCACAAAAAATATTCTGGGTCCTTCCATTCAGGTGCATACTCCCAGTCACAGTACTCAAAGTCAACGATGTAGCTGAGGCATAGTCAGAAAGCAGTCGATGCAATACAAAGATCAGTATCCTTTGACTCACCACCGACGACCTGCCTCATCCCATAGCAGGTTATGTATTCGCCTGTCCATGGGAATAAGACCACATTCCTTTACCTCACTGCGACGAAATGTCAACTCCAACCTAACATGCGCAAAGAGCGCTTACCTTAGTGCTTTACGAAAAGCGGCTCGGATTTCGTTGCGTTCTTCCAATGAATATCTCCCTTCGACCCAGAAGTCCACAGGAGGCGCTCCGGGAAGTTTCTCCATCAAGATGTAGACTATGTATCCGCCAGGGACCCACATCGTGTTGTCTTGCTGCCCCTGGGTCCATGAAAGTAGTTTTGGTGCGGCAGCGCAGCCCGCTTTCGTAAGAGTTTCCAGAGCCTCTATCTCTTCCTCAGTGTCGGCGTTCCATTTTTCCGACGCATCTTTAGCTCGTTCAACAGGATCCGGATGTGGTCTTTCGCTATTGGGAATCCTGAGTAATGTTAGTTGAGGGTTGCTTGGTAGCGAAACTGGAAACACCCACTGCATGCGCACTTTGACAATAGCTTGCGCACCAACCTGCGGCCCCGTTACTTGTGTACTGACATACACCGCCCTCGCTTCAGAAGGATGATATCTATGTTGAGCTGCTTCGGAGAGCTTTCGACCAAGTTGCCAGATAGTCCCGTCGTGGAACTGGATTGTGCGGTCATTAAACATGTCTCCGATCCATTGCCACGAGTCTTTGCCCATTCTGTTCGGTTCTATGCGTTGTGTGTAGCCTCGCCGTATCAATGCCAGAAAGAAGGTCCGAAGGCGTTCCGAAGCAGAGAGACGACGTCTATAATAGAAAGATCCACTTGTCTAGTAACGAACCAAGAAGTTGCTCGTTTCTGTTAGTCCGACAAAGGCACAGACTGACTTTGGCAGATACAATGTCGTTATAAAATATATCAGATAGCTTGGAGGTGAATTGGGAGGTACAAAGTTGTCTCCCATCCCGAGGGCGCCCGAGGGACCCCATAAGTTAAGGATATTACATATAACGAAGCAATACTGTATGGTAGTGAAGTGATACATTCGATCTTAAACGCTGCGCTGGACATTAGCCGCTCTTCTATCTTAAGCGCAGAAACGCCCTCAACATCACTGGCTGAAGTACAAACCATGGACGCTAGCCGCTTGACTAACGTTTCAGTATGCGCCAAGCCCTAAGGGAGAAACTAACCACATTCCAGACAGCTCAATTATAGGCCTATGGACATATCTACGGTATCTAAGAAGCCAATAATCTCGATTCAGCCTTTGTCCAGGCGGACGGTGGCTCCTTGCATCATGCGGCGCTAAAGCTCTATGGCAGTCCCCTTGTGATTGCCGATAGCGAGGCGCTTGATGCAATCTTACTGGATCATAAGGAAACAGTCTATAATTCTAGGTTGTATATGAGTGGCGCCCATCAGGAGTGCTTCACATATCCAGGCATGTCACGACTCACAAGAGCTAAAGGTATTTGACACCCAGAGACCTTTGAGGACGCCTCCATATTTAGATCTCATGTTACCCGTTCAGACATCAGCATTCATTTCAATTCCAAAACATACTATCGTTTCACATACATAGTGCACAGCTTTGCGTTGCTGTACTTAGCAAACTACCTTCAGCGTATGGGGCATCAGTGTCTGCCAAAATATATTTAAGAAGGGGTCCAGATATGCCCGAAACCTTTCGTCCCATTCCTTGTTATCGTCCAAACTCTGTGCTGTTGAGGTACTTCAAGAACGCCTTTGACTCAAGAACGCCTTTGACACTGTTATTCTCTTTTTCATATCTCCTTGATCTGCACTCAGTATTACATCAGCTTAGTTTTACCATGGCCACTGTCACGACGGAAAATGGCTATATACTCACAACCCAACGCATCCCAGATCTCGTGCGGGGCATCGTCCACACCCATAGCTCGTCCGTCACAAGGGAGAGATTCCAGGGAGATCTAAGGCACTGGGAGACTTTTGAACAGGAGGTCCGGCACAACTTCCAACGATTTGGTCAGCATTGGACACCTACTTTCCTGTCAGTCCACGCCACCACGCCCGACAACAACGACATCTATAACGAACAACTGTACTGTGGTAATGAGGCTTCAGTTTTGGCACGGTTCAACCAGAATGTATCCCATGTGGTGACCTCTGTTGCCCGAGAGCAGGGGCTCAATTACCGCTTTGGTGATTTCAAGGCTACCACTTGTCCCGAACTAGACGCCCCAGACGTGGCCCTTATTGGTCCTGATTGTCAGCCTCGGCTCTGTGGAGAGGCTAAAGCTCCTTGGAATCATAACTTCGGCGCAACGATCGAGCTGGGTAGTAATTCTAACGCTTTGAGACAATTGCTTGGTGAGTTGCCGCCGAGATAAGCCCCATACAGCCTATGTTTGTCCAGCTAACAGCTCTGGTATCTACCTTGATCTACAGGCCAAGTGTCTCGTTATATGCGTTTATTCCAGTTGAAGTATGGATTTCTTACTACCTACAACGAGACTATATTTCTCAAACAAGAGCTGGGGCAGGCGCAGGAGCAACAGCAACACCGACGGGGACATCAACAGCAAGAGGTAGCCCAGCCTTGGATACTATGGTATTCAAGTGTGATCCATCACTCAACCAGTTCTGTCGTCCCAACAGACACTCCACCGACCTATCGCAACCGCGTTTCCGTGAGAGAATGCATGTTTTTCCTCCTTTCAATTACTAGTGGCGGTCCAGAATATTTTACGGCCAGCAATAACATGCCAATGAAGGATTGGGTGTCGCCTAAGTAAAAAAAAGGTACATCTGATTCCTCACGCATGCCAGGCGACAGTAACGACCCAAGAGCTGGCCCTTCTAGCGGAGGAGCGGGCTCTTCCAGTGGCGCGATTGTTGGCCCAGGTGGTCCCTATCGCTACGCCGACAGCACCGCCCACACTCTCAAACCAATACGTCTTTCGCGAGACCCGCGATCCGGAGACTACTATTTCGTTGATGAGAATCAGCAATCACGTTGGGCAGGCGAACTCTACTACACTCCCGAGACGAGACAACACTCTATCATAGTGAATGGTGCAGCTCGGAGGGTGACAGTGCCCGGATAATGGAGCAAACCATTGTTGCAGGATGGATCGTTGCATCAGTACCGAGGTGGCTTTGATTTATGGTTTTTGTTTGATTTGTGTTTAGTTTGTGTTTGGTTTGTGTTTTTCTCACTCAGTTGCTTTACATTGTTTTCCGCAGATGTCTGTCATTACCGCTATCGTGTTACTGGGTAGATAGGTAGCCAATCAACCCATTGCTAAAGTGCCGTGGTTTTATAAGGTACTCGTAATTACTTATCCTTGTGTGCACCTCGGCCAACCTTTCCTTGTTTACACCTAGCCCTTATCGACACTACCTAACGACCATATAGGTACCTAAATCTCCCTCCGGACGTAGAAAGATTCCACAAGGCACACCGCTGTACTCACGGCCCGAGTTCACAGCAGCTGGCGATGCTTGCGCGGGCACTACGGAGTTCAGTAACCCAATTAAAAAGACCGTTCTCCACAAGCGCCACCCGGTCCGCCGACTTCACGCATGCAGTGAGCCATCATAACGCCGTTAGGGACAAAAACACTTTTGCTAATACACGCCCTGATCAAAGATTATAGGCGGTGGGGTGGTTGGTCTCGCAATTGCTAGGCAATTGGCCGGTCGCGATGGCACATCGACCGTTCTGGTGGAGAAACATGGCGCAGTGGGGACAGAGACCAGCAGCAGGAACTCGGAGGTTGGCAGGTCCAGTGATGAAAAACTCAATGGTCAACACCGACTCATATAACACGACGGCATGCAGGTCATTCACGCGGGCTTGTACTACGGCCACGATAGCCTCAAGACCGAACTTTGCATCAAGGGCAAGAACATGATGTACGAACTCTGCGCCAAACATCACATCCCACACCGCCGCACGAGGAAGTGGATTGTAGCGCAGGATTTGCCGCAGTGGGAAGAATGCGTCAAGGTCCACAAGTTCGCAAAGTCAATTGACGTGCCTACACGATTTGTGTCGCTACAGGAGGGAAAGGACCGGGAGCCGGATGTCAGAGCCGACGCGGGCATTCTGGAAAGCGAATCAACGGGCATAGTCGACAGTCACGCTCTGATGAGCTACCTGCAAGGCGATTTCCAAGACCGAGGCGGTGACTGTGCCTTCCACTCGCCCGTCACTCATGTCGAAGTTCTCGACCATGGCAGAGCTGGATACAGGGTCTTCACGGGCAACAGAGAAGGTGGGAAGGATTCATTCACAACAGAGACATTGATCAACAGTGCTGGTCTTTACGCCTGCGCCATCAATAACATGATTCTCCCCGCAGAAAGGCATCGAAAGCCCTTCTACGCCAAGGGTTCCTACTTCTCATACTCGGCATCGCATCCCAAACCCTCCACGCTCATCTACCCAGCACCATCGCCCGGTCACGCCGGTCTGGGAACACACCTGACGATAGACATGGCCGGACGCGTGCGCTTTGGCCCGGACGTCGAATTTGTCGATGACCCGACAGACCTCAGACCCAACCCGGCCAGACTGTCCGAAGCGATCGGCGAGATCCAGAAATATCTGCCCGGTGTGCAAAGTGATGCGATCGACCTGGATTACTGCGGTATACGCCCGAAGCTGGGCAAGGCGAGCGCCGTGGCGACCGGGAATGGGTTTTTGGATTTCATTATCCAGAGGGAGGACGGGTTCGAAGGGTTTGTGAATCTATTGGGCATTGAGAGCCCTGGATTGACGAGCTCATTGGCGATTGGAGAGATGGTGGAGGGTTTGTTATATCGGTGATACTACATGTATACCTACCTAGGGCTCAGGTATGTTTGGAGGTTATGGTTCGAAGTCGTAAGTGACTTTCAGGGTAGGAGAAAGTAATGTAGTTCGCTTATGTCTTTTAATCATATTCTCGATATGGGGAGCACTAAACGGTCTGACCGGGCATTCATCTACGACCAGATGTACAAGTATCCATAGAGCCAACATCATTCTCACATAACGTGATTAGCAGGCTAGCAACAGCCATGGACTGTAAACTGGGGTGACCACACAACAGCAAATTCTATATCGCTCAATTGAACCGCGAAACGTTGGACATCGTCGCATGAGTTGTAGAGCTCAGTTCTGTTATAAGCTCTTGTTGTTCCTCGAAACCCCTGTACAGTAGTGCTGAACAAACTTCAATTGACGGGCACCCGCAACCCTGTGTATCCACTACTCGTACCGCAACATCAATCACACGATAGCAACCTGCCGCTTCTTGAATGTAGATGGAGTGATGTTCTATCGTCACTTTGTGTGACGTTCCAGGACCACCTTATTTTAAGCGATATAGGCCCCATTCCTTCTGTAACTCTACCGTCTCTATCGTCACACTGAGGGTGTTCCAATCCGGCTTGCATAAGCCCATGAGATGAGGAAATGAGAGAAAAAGATTACTCCATCAAAATCTGGCTTTTGCTAAGTGAGGATGGCACAATGATGGACTATAGACTCACATCAGTGGAGACATCTATGCTTACCACAGCAAAGAACAACCTGTGTTTCAACCACGGCCTCTCTGTCTGTGTATTAGACCCATCAGCAAGTCTCAGACTGCGAAGTTAAATCCACCAGTACAGACAACAGTCTCACCAAAGATCTAGTCGCTCAACTCATCGTTTTGACGGTCATGGCACCATCTCTTCAGCCATCCACCCTTTCGGAGCCTACTTCGAACGGCGCAACGTCTCCGCACTTACCAGCTCATGCCTGGACTTATCGTGTGCCTTCTCCTCCGCGCATCATTGTTCCTCCACCTATACTGCATCACCTTGGAAGTCCGAGTTTAGGCAGCAGTCCAACAGCATCTCAGGATTATGAGCCGATTCATGTTGCTAATGCGGAGTTCCTCAGCACAGTTACGTATGGGGATTTCACGGCAGTCAGTAATATCCTGGACTGGAAATATGAGTATCGCAGGCTGGCTCAGAAGATCTTGCCCTTTCTGTATCTAGGGCCTATCACCGCGGCCAAAAACAGAGCGTTTCTGGACCGTGAAGGCATAACGATGTTACTGGCTGTTCGTAATACCACGTCTGCGCAAGCCAAGCTCCTGGATGTTAGCAGAATTGCAGGAGAGCTAGGGCTTCACTCCGTTACTATCGACGTTGCCGATAATCAGGAGCTTATCGCGGCCTTTCCACGGGTGATCCAGGATATCAATACCCACATGCAGGACAAGTACCTCGCCCACGGCCTCCCAGAGTTGAAGACAAGCGGCAATCATCTTTTTGAAGGTAGGACGAATCGCTCGTCTGGGAAGGTCTTGGTGTTCTGCGAGACTGGCAACGAGCGCTCAGCCGGAGTGGTCGCTGCCTACTTGATTGCGATGTACAACATGAGCTTCATCAAAACGATCCAAATCCTCCAAGCCCAACGCTTCTGTATTGCCTTTGACGATTCCATGAAAGTACTCTTACAGACGTACGCTACTATGGTTCAAGCAAAGAGGGATGTGACGCGGTCAGCACATCCTACCGCTGCGTACCTTGAGGCTGGCGAACATAATGAAGAATCGGTCCAGCGGAGCTCAGATGTGACGCTGACGAAGGGGGAAAAGCGGAACCTGGTTGAAGCTTATGGTGCAGATGAAGAAATGGGCAATACGTTCGGTCATTTCGATGACTCAAGGTTTGAGGGGAGGGATGAAGTCTCTGCACCGTTTCAAGACAGCCCCTTTTGCTAAATATGGCGAGCCACACGGTGAGTGGAGATGCCGAATGCCAAGGGGAAGAGTACGGGATCTCAATACAACGAAACCAGACATAGCCCGCCATTACCAGCGTGCCCTTTTTGGAGGATCTGCTAGCATGGCCTTTGGCGTCTCTTCTTCAACTTGACCCAACAACGTAGGTGATGAGATTCCTCAAACTATTTCTTTTCTCCAATTCCATCCACTTGGGAAGGATATGATCTCCTGACGCGCCATAACATCTTTCTGAGTGAAGTTCAAGACAAGAGGGTGTCTATTAACACTTGAGTGAATTGGTATACTGCCTAAGCTAGCCGACAAAACTCCTAACGCTATTTATTGAGTCCTTGAGAAGATCACAAGCATCTTACGTTGATCTGCTTTGGGTTCTTCGGATCAGGGTTAAACAACCTGCACCTGATTCCTCTCCCTCTCTCAGACCTATCCGCCCGATATCACGAGCAAGGATCTGAGTAGCCTCAAATCCCGACGACAGAAATTTATCATGGAGCTGAGGAAGACGGTGAAGAGACCACAGAGGTTCGAGCCGGAGCTTAGCACCTATGTTCAGCGCACAAACGCCCCGCGCTCCACGCGTCCCAGTTTGCCGATGCCCTTTGTAGACTACAACCCGGATCTGCCTCCAGCAGCCTTCCCGACGCTCGAGATCCGTACGGCAATTGAACACACTGGCCTTTATCAAAGCAAGAGCAAGGGAATAACTGTACCACGTTCCGGCCGTGAAGGCGCAAGAAATGAGCAGCGATTATTGTCCAATGAAGTCACGGTTCACAGCGGAGATGCTAGTGATTGCAGGCAAGATGGGCTTCTCATCACCAAGCGAGCGTCATTGGATATCCATGATGTAGGCATAGAAGAGGAAACGCTTGTCAATGAGATGATCTCAAGCGAGGAGGAAGGAGGGTTAGATAGTACGCTCTCAGAGGTAGGTCTCAAAAAGCAAGACCAGGCACACGAATATGGACTCATATTCGTATGACACTAGGTTGCTGAAAAACGACTTCGTTGGGATCGTCTACCTACAGCACTCAGATTGAACATTGTCGAGGCTTTGTCAACAAGCATGACAACAGCAACAGTTGTGAAGCAATTGCAGCTGTCTTCATTCCAGCAACGAAAGTTCTTTCAAGATCAAGTGTCTCGATGGCAACAGGAAACTCGAGAAGCATCGAGCATAAAGTCGTTGCACGCCGAGCAGATCCGCTTATTGATGGACGGTCAAGCTGGGAAACTCTCGATGGTTGACCTGCACAATACCTTCGAAAAGCACCTATACAGCAATATTGACAAGGAGGATTTTTATGCCATTACGAAGAAAGAGCTCGCTGATGCGAAAGTGTATCTGAGGAGGTTCGGTCTCGACCCAGATCTCCTCGGTGAATGGGTCGACCCCTTCGAGCAAGGCGTACCAGATACGTCAGAACCACCGTTGGCCCGCTGGAGTACTGACCAGAGTGTTGACTCAAAACATGGACAGGGCAAACCGCCACCAAGTGGGCATCTTGGACAGTCTCCAACCATGCTCAGTGCTCACGCAATGGAGGTCCTGAAGACTGCTGGACGGATTAAAGCAAACAAGCCTGTCAAGAGAGTGGTATTCGTGGAAAGTACTCGTGTCCCTCGGCTTGCAGAAACATCCACACCAGCGCCCGAGTCAAGTTCTAAACCCAGCCTTGCCGTTCCCTCGCTGAGTGTGGAGAGACAGCTCTAACAGCGCATGTCGCAGTCGGGTGTTTGGATAGCGATCCAGGACTGGAGGTTTGGCTATGAAACTGCCAACCGTAGAAGGAAACTGCTTTAGCCATACGGATGCTTAGGCCTACGGTGGGATGGAAACTTGGGAGTCCTACGATTAGATTTACTAGTTGAGTGGTTCTTAAGATCAGTGGATCACCTAATTGGAAATTTTAGCGATGATGTGTCACAAGCAGATCTGCCTAATGAAACAACGATGACTATCATATGATTCTTTCTCTAAATACCACAGTCCGAGATGTAGCTCATTGAACTCTACCTTACTTGTGCTATTCCATGCCATGGTCCAAGCTTGGGATGCAAAACGTGGGGCTTGACGCTAGACATGCAATGCGGGCCGATCCGCTAGGGCTGAAGATTGGGTTTGACCCAATGATCTCATGACCTTGAAGAGTGCAGGAACCATCAAGTTACAGGTACGCGCATATACCTACCCGCCTGAAACACCTACGGTGTATTACCATTGGATCAGTAAAGGATCTTTGGAAGATACGAATCCCAAATACCGATAGCTGAGGGCACGAGACTTTTCGGAATCAGAGACTTGTCGAACGTTCGGAACAACCACTGTACGCGTCGACGCGTCTAAGGTTTGATCCGAGGAACACGCGTTACAACCTAAGGACATATCTGGGTATTTGAGATCTCTGAACATCAGTCGGGTATGGAGTTCTCCACGTCTGCATGTCCCTGAGAATACCATCTAGTGCGCTATGTGCGTTCTCTTAGCTCTGCAGTCTCAATACGGCTGAGAAATGCATATTACTAATGTTATCTCCTTCTTCATGTGTTAGGCACTCGGGTCACTCGCCGCTGAGAACAGTGCTGAAGAGGGCCACAATGTCCCCAGTGACTTTGGATAAGCCTGCTTTGGCCGATTGTTCCGGAGATGCACGCGCTCCACACTCGACTATACCAAAGAAAGCAGCGGAACATAGTGCGAATCTCGAACATGGGCTGGTATCTGAGACTATGCAGGAAGAAGAGAAGAAGATGCGCCTGGCTAGTACTAAGGTGGAGGAGGACAGGATTCGGCAAACCAGCAAGGAGTTGCAGCTAGAGAATGGTGCAACCGGAACCGCTGTAGATGATAAGTTCGTGAAACTGGATCGACTACTAAGCCAGAGCAAGGTAAGCTTGGCTTTTCTCCTTCCCATTAGTTAAGATCCCTAGCTAGGCTTGAAGACTGGATATCCAGGCTAAATCATATTCTTCTTAGGTCTACGCGAAAATCATGATGGACCGAATGCAGAAACAGCAAGCAATGGCACAAGAGAAGGCTGCCAAAGACACTAGCCGTGCTACGAAGCAGGCAGAAAAGGTTGGAAAACCAGCTGCTGTATCCGAGAAACGAACAACACGTGCACAGGCGGAGACAGGCAAGAAATCCGGAGGCGGCGAACAACCAGCTCCGGCAAGCAAAAGCAAGCAGATACCGACAAGGGGCCGACCTAAGAAGAATCCAGCGCCTGCTCCTATCACACATTACTTTGGTAAAGCCAAGTCAGATCCCAAAGTCAAGGATGCATCAGTGGCGGAGGCGCTACTGGAAGCGGTTGACAGCTACGAGGAGCAACCGACCACAATAGGCGCACAGAACCTTCGTTCAGCTCGTCAGCCTGAGCTCGTTTCTGGTGGGATCATGCGACCATACCAGCTGGAAGGATTAAGTTGGCTTACATCACTTTATGAGAATGGTCTCAATGGCATCCTGGCAGATGAGATGGGATTGGGCAAGACGATTCAAACCATCTCATTCCTGGCCTTTCTCAAGGAGAAGGGTGTCCATGGACCTTTTCTGGTGGTGGCACCCTTGAGCACCTTGAGTAACTGGGTGGAGGAGTTTGCCCATTGGACCCCGAAGATCTCTACCGTGCTCTATCACGGGAGCATTCCTGAAAGGCAAGAGATCAGACAAACCCAACTTCAGGACGAGAATAGTCCAGATTTCCCTGTGGTATGCACATCCTTTGAGATCTGCATGAATGACCAGAAATTCCTGTCGAAGTACAATTGGAAGTTCATCATCATTGTGGGTCCACTCTTTATACGACGTCGAACTTAGTACTGATCTCATTAGGATGAAGGTCACCGCCTGAAGAATTTAAACTGCCGTCTTATCAGGGAACTCAAGCAGTACAACTCTGCCAACCGCCTACTCATCACTGGGACTCCCCTTCAGAACAATCTGGCAGAGCTATGGTCACTCCTGAATTTCCTCATGCCGCAGATTTTCGACAACCTAGAGAACTTTGAAAGCTGGTTCGACTTTTCTGCCATCCTCGATAGAGATGGTCAGAAGGAAAACGCCCAACGCGAGCGGAAGAACTGCCTCGTTGCCTCACTGCATGCTATCCTCAAACCTTTCCTGCTACGGCGGGTTAAAACGGATGTGGAGAGCTCGTTACCGAAGAAGAGGGAGTATATACTATACGCTCCGTTGTCCAGCGCTCAGAAGGAACTGTACCGCGAGATCAAGGAAGGCAACGCCCGAGAGTACTTGCTAAACAAAGCGTTACAGACGGTGACTCCCAACGGTGTCGACACCTCGAAGAGCACGCGAAGTGCAAGCCTTAAACGGAAGGCTGGAAGCGGTTCGACCACTCCAAACAAGAGCGCCAAATCGAGCCGGGCATCCACTCCCTCGAGCAGCATCCGCTCGTCACGTATGGTTAACAAGCGACAAAGCTACAAAGAACTCAGCGACCGCGAATTCTTCCAGCACGCCGCCGAAAGCAGCGAAAGTTCCGACGTTGACGAAGAAGAGCAAGAAGAAGTCGATCGAGCAAACACGCTCGCCCTTGCGCGTAAGTCCTCACTCATTCCATCGAAATCCCCCCTGTCCCTACTTCATCGACACACTAACCTCCCCCAGGAAAACAACTCGCCTCAAAGAGACTCCAAAACCCCATCATGCAACTGCGCCTAACCTGCAACAGCCCCCACCACTTTTACTGGCCCTGGCCCGACAGCTCACCCCCCGACAGCCGACTGATCACCGAATCCGGGAAGATGCTCCTCCTCGACCGCCTTCTGCCCGCCCTCTTCGCCAGATGCCACAAAGTGCTCATCTTCTCCCAATTCACCACTCAACTCGACCTCCTCGAAGACTACGCCACTCAGCTCCGCAACTGGCCCGTCTGCCGCATCGACGGCTCCGTCTCGCAATCCGGTCGCCGCGACCAAATTCACGCCTTCAACACCGATCCCGCCGTCCGTCTCTTCCTGCTGAGCACGCGCGCCGGCGGTCAAGGGATCAATCTCGCCGCCGCCGACACCGTCATCCTCTTCGACTCCGACTGGAATCCCCAGCAAGATCTGCAAGCCCAGGACCGCGCCCACCGTATCGGCCAGACCAGGCCTGTTATCGTGTATCGACTCGCCACCCGTGGCACCGTCGAACAGGTCCTGCTCGAGAAGGCGGATGCCAAGAGGCGCTTGGAGAAATTGGTCATTAAGAAGGGGAAGTTTAGGGATTTGCTTGCGTTGGAGAATGGTGGTGCTGAGGAGGACGGTGAGTGGGAGGATGGCGAGGGCTTGGATGTTGATGGTGGTGGTGGTGGTGGTGAGGGGATCTTGTCGGAGGAGGATTTGAGGGTTTTGACGGATCGGAGTGAGGAGGCGTATTCTAGGGCTGCGAGGGGGTTGGATGGTGGGGAGAAGTTTAGGGCCGTGGAGACGAAGCGGGGGGATAGTGGAGAGGGCGTTTTGGCGATGGTCAGTGGGTAGGGTTTGGTGGGGGAGCGTGGATGTTTGTTGGATGGTATATAGATTTTTGCAAAGTTGGGGGACAGGGTAAATATGCTAAGCCGAGTATCGTACAGTAACCTATAAGTAATCTTCCATGAGTCCGTGTACTGGATTCTTGACCCTCGTATCCAAAGAAAAAGGATTCGATCATATGACCAGAATTATCAACTTGGTTTCAACGCATATCGTTCCTACGCCAAGGCATTTTTGAGTGTCGATAGGCTCTGTGATTCTCACGAGCGGGAACTGATTAGGAACAGGGACCATGCCCCGAAAACCCAGACTCAATGAGCTGAAGGAGAAAACGCTGAAGCGTGATGATCTATAGACAACATCAAACGCCACTTGCTCCCTCAACCCATAGCTACACGCCAAACCCTCTCCATACCTACCTTCACCCCACCCAGTCACCACCAACCCTACCTCCCCCTCCTCTCCGCCTCAACCTCCCTCCTCAACCCCTCCAACACCTCCCCCCTAGCCCTCAAATGCGCCTCCAACCCCTCCACCTGCTCCCTCACGACACCAATCTCCTCCTCCAACCCCTTCAAGCTGGCCCCAACTTTACTCCTGCCCTCCCCCAGTTCCAGCTCGCGTAGTTCTTTCCGCTTATACTCAAGCAACAGCTCCAACTCCCTCTTCACGAGCGCGGGTTTGGACCGTTCGCGTCTGCCTCGTGAGGAGGAGGCGGAGAATTTATCACCGGAGCTTTTCTCGACGACTTCGATCTTAGCCTCGAGATCGGCGAGTTGTTTCTTCAACTTGACTTCCTCCCAATCCTCCGTCGTTTTCGTCGTCGAGCGTGAGAAATCCGTCCCGCCAGGCCGATTATAACTACTCCGTCCCCCGACCCCCAACCGACTCAAATACGTATCGCCGAACTTCGCTTTGCGCCCCGTGCTCGTTTCCTCGTCCGCGGCGCCCCACCGCTGCGCCGGCGATTGCGTCCGAGCCCGATCGACCTGGTAGTCGATCTGATTGCGCTCGAAACTGGCGCGCAGGGAGGGAGGGACGGTGCGCGGGATGCGGTTGCCTTCGTGCCGGTTGTTGAGGATGTGCAGGAAGGCGAGGGCGGCGTCGTGCGAGATGGAGGGCGTGGCCGAGGGGTTGATCAGGTTCCAGGCGGAGCGGATGTCGGTGTCGGGGACGTCGAGGGAGGAGTAGAGTGGTTCGAGGGAGTCGACTTTGATGTAGAGAGGATGTTAGCAACCAAATTGTGTAGGGTTATGTTATGGCGTGTAGAGAGTAGGGGACGAAGCTGACATTGTATCTCGCCCCGTCGGTCTTTGTTGGCCGTGTATATTTCCTCGTATTTCGACTTGTCGGTCGGACTCATGTACCAATCGAACCCATCCTTCAACCCAGGCGTATCATCGTCGTCGTCGTCGACCCGCTCGAATTGAGGTTGCCGCCCGGTCAATGCGCGATTGGCTTGCACGAGGTGGGCTTTGGACTCCGGCACCAGCCAGTCTGGTAATGACTGCGGGACATCTGCGTAGACCTGGACTTTTCAGTTATGATTCCAGCACAGTACCGTCGGCCCTTCATATTCCATATAGGTAAAAACCGGAACTTGGCTGGTCAATATACGAGAACGGAACAATCGTACCCCATTGACAAGATCGAATATCAACCGCATCGCCACGCAAAACTCCTCGAAATCCAAACTCCCATCGTTATCCACGTCCGCCAGATCCCACACTCTTTCCAGCTGGTCGTCTCTCAGCTGGCTGTTTTTGAGGACCGTTGCTGCTTGGGCGCCATTGAGGTGGGTGCCGCCGTTGGAGAGGGAAGAGAAGATTTCCCAGTACCGTTCCACTTCCCATTGTTCGATCTTGTTGTTGGACATGGTGAGAGGGAGGGTATGAGGGATTGTTTGGAGAGTTGGCGGGGTGGTTGTTCAAGCTCGAATCGGGTAATATATATGGGATGTTGCAACGCGGCTGCTCGCCTGCGAACGTCCCTCCAACCAATCTTCTTTATACATCCAACCTCAACAACTACAATATATCTGTTCGTTATATATGCATGTGATGACATACATATATGGACGGCAAACATCGGTTCACTATACCATCAAAACTAATACCTACTGAACCCCACTCCATCCTTCCCACCCCCCATGCTCCGCTCCATGACCATCACTCAGCATCAGCATCCTCGTACCACTCCCGTTCATTCAACCGCCCCGCAATCCACTTTCTACACAACTCCCCCACACTATTCTCCAGCGTCTCTGTCTTCCTTTCCAACCTCTCGAATTTCTTCTCACACTTCTCATACCAATACGGGATCGAACTCTTTGTAGAGCTTGTCTTCTTCGACGCGTACAGAGGTTGTGGTAACAAGGATGAGTCCAAACAAGGCGCTATCCCCTAGCAATGGATATTGCTTTCCTCGATGCCCTTTCCCTGTCTCATTTTTCGCTGTGTGATATCTTTGTATCTGATCCTCTCTGTCCCTATACGGGTAGTGTTCAAAAAGAGCAGCCACAGGCAACCCCGCCGTCCCGTCCTCTTCCTTTCTTACTCCCTTCAGCTCGAGATCTTATTGAGCAGGCAGTGTGTAGTATCATCCTTGATGTAATGATTCCCCGACTTCGTTTCCTGAAGAGTCTTGCTACTCATATAGTTGGCGGTATCGGTGTATGGTGGCTTTTCTAGGTGAACGTTCTGCTTTTATTCGGAAAGAAAGGCATAATTGAGCGTGGAGTCAACTCCGTTATATACCTAGCAATCACTCATCCATCTGGACCGGGCTTGGTGCGACTGTCTGCATCTGTCACCTGTTGTCATTTCTCCACAATAAAGAGACGGTAAGGCTTAGACGGAGGAGTCCTCCTAGCTTGATTTTCGGTTTACATTCGGGTTTAGTTCTGGGACGTTGTATTCGCGATGTCACCGTCTATTGATATGTGTACAAGACCATGTGGGTCAATATCCAAGTCAATCAGTCGGAGATGTCTAGAACTGTCAAGTACCTAGATAAGGAGGTAGCTGTACAGACTATGCTACAAGCACATTAAGTGCTGTTATTGATCAAGTTCCTACTGTGAGATATTTTACATAGTTGACCACTGTTGTCAGATAATCACACCTTTCTTTCGAAAAAGCACATGAATCATATCTATACCAGAGGTTGACCAGACGATGCCGACAAATATCCTATCATAACCCAACCTAAACCTGTCCTAATACTCCTGCCTGTAGATGACGTATCATGCTCGTGTGTGGTGCATTCTCCATCATCCGTCATGACTGCCGTGCCTTGAAATCGCATGAAACCGCTTGGGTATACCTGAGGAAGAGAAAAGCAAACGGGAGGTTGTTTGTATGTAGTTCGTCGAGGAGGTGCTGTACAGTGTGAGAACGCGGGAGAGCCAGAGAGTTTAGGTGCACTCGGGCGTAGCGGATTTGTGGCATGTAGAGTGGTGAAGACTCATGGGGTTAGGGTTTCGGTGCTGAAGCTTAGTCGAGAAGCTCTAGCAGTCGGAGTTTAGCTTGTGTTTAGGCCAGCCGTAGCCGGTCTCGTCCCAAGTCTGTTGATTGTCAGCTAAGTCAATTCTTTAAACCAAAATAGACGGATGTCTTACTGTGAGATTGTAATTATAGTAGGCTTTCGGGTGGGTCTTGATGTACTCCGTAGTCTCGTACCCTTCCGGATCACAAGTCACCGATGTTTGGCCTGGTTTTTGGTACCATCGCACATAATCCACACGCATGATCGTCGGGAACTTCAAGTTTGGATAGTCGATCTGAGTCCATGCGGTACTGAAGCCGAGGTTGAGAATGATGCTCATCGGCTCCTCCGATATAATACGGCTCTTGATGTTTCCGTTGGGACCGATAGCGTCGCCAGTCATTCTGTAAGACATCTCCTCTCCGACAAACCAACCGATTTGGGCCTTGGAACCTGTACCAGGGCTGTATTCGAAGGCATATCTCTGATACCGGTTGCCGTCATACCACGCTTTGTTGAGCAAGGTCGTGCCGGAAATGGCTTCCTGGAAAGGTCCACCGCAGTAGGCGTTCATCTGAGTGGTGTTGTAGTTGGGAATCTCAAGAAAGTCATAGTTTGGACGATACCAGACATCGAACGGTGCCACTTGATAAGACTGCGTCACCACTCCGAGTCTGTTCGTAGGATCGACCGAAGCTTCGATGACATCAATCTCCGGAGCGCCTCGACCGGTGCCTGGAGTGGGATGATCTGCGCCCGGGCATACGCAGGAGGAAAGCTTCTGCCCAGGCAGGTGTGATAAGCCATCCGGAGAAGACTGATTGGGGGTGATACCCGCGTCACAGGAATTGTACGTATAGGGCCAGACCCCCTCGGTTGTTGCTTTGTAACCCGGTCGTCCTAGGTTACCCATCGTCCATGCACCGGGCCACAACCCAGGCGTGCCGGCCGGACCAGCGAGGGATATAGAAACCTCCAGGGCTCCGCCCTTGAAGCAGATCTGATTCCAACTGTTGAGCATTCCCGATCGATATTGAAGGCCGTGATTGATGAAGTTGTCCAGCTGCAGGTTGAGTGTGCCGCCCTCGGTTGTCACTGCATCAGGATCGTACCATTCAAGGTCCTGCGTAGCACCGTACCACATGTCTGGCGCGGTCCAGAATGGGTCATCACCAGGGTAAAATGTGCGATTCCGGCCGTTGAATTCGTCGCTGAATACCAGTTCCAGGCCATCTCCGTCAATTCCACGCCTCTTCATCGCCGACTTGGGTGTCGTCGGATCAATCAAGCCAGTCCTGATGTTCGAGAGTAAAGGATACTTGACGTCGTTCACGTACGCCCAGCCTTCGATATCGTTCGGATGTTTGTCAGAAGGAGATCCGAATCTCGCAACCCCCGTATAGGTGAGGATAGGCAAAATGAGGAAGATTCCTGTGAGCCCTAAAATCACGATCAATCCTCCAATGAACGGACATAACCTGTCTATGCTCAAGTATTCCTTGAGCTTCGGCTTGAACCTTATATCATCGTCCGGATAGGGCATATGCAGGTCATCATCGTCTTCCTTTTCGTTGATGTAGATGGGGAAGTTGTAGCCGCACTCAGCGGTACCAGGGGCGCCGAATCGATCATCAAGAAAGGTCAAATCGTGCTGAGGACCGATTTGGATTGGTAAACTCTTGGATGAGATGGCGAAGACATTTTGAGAGCCTAAAGGTTCCGGTAGGAGGCTTTCTCTTGTTTCTGTCCTTATAACAGCTCTTGGAGGAGGTGGCGGAATAGATGGTAATGCCTGCTCTGGGGTTTTCTGGTGGCGGAGAGGATATCTAGAATAATCTCGACCCAGATCGCTCAGTGATAACGGCGTATATAGACGTGGTTTAGGTGAAGCCTGTCGATGCTGTCTGCAACCAGGCCCCAAGGGCTTCCTCTTGCCACGCCATGGTGATGGGATCGGTGGTCTCCCCGGGCCCGCCGAGTTTCCAAGAGGATTGTTGCTACCGGTTCTTGACAATGTAGCCGAGCCACTCTCGTTGCTCGGTTGTTCTTCGCTGCTGCCGGTGGTGCTGTGTTTACTCGTAAATGATGCTGCCGGCGAGATAGGGTTCAGCGGTGATGGAACTGCTGGAGCGTACAATGGCCGGAATGGTGTTTTTAGGAGTGAAGGATTCGTATTCGCGGTGTCTGTGACTGCTTCCAGGCTTGGAGTGGGATGTTCTGCAGGCGAAGGGCCCATTGGACGACTCGGTTTTGAGGAGGTTAGACTAATGGAATGCTGGATCGGCAGGGAAGTAGGTTCAGCTGTAAAATCTTGAGTTCCTGGTCCATTTGGCTTTGTATGGCCGGCACGTTGCAGCGAGGTGCAGGTCTGCGGTTCGATCATGGCAATTGGTCGTGGAAGGGCCATCGTAGAGAATCCTGACTTCTTCCCTCCTTATCACGAACGGCGCCCCGATAACCGACATGTGTCAAACGTCAATTGACTCCGTCAACGTTGTTCACATTCAATAGGACGATTGCAGGTCGATGTTGGAGGGAGCGCGTTCCCCAGATCGATGGGTGGAGTTAGATTGCTGTCGCTTGAGGCTTTGTTGAATTCTATCTAGGCTGTACGAGTGAATCTATTGAATTTTCTTCTCCAATGCAGTGAATGTAGGAGCGATAGCCAGCAGAGCACAAGGTCAACAGAGTTATACAACAGACTAGATTGATCTTCCAGTGTAACGAGTGTTGGAGTAGCGTACAGTCGTGATGGCCATGACGAAGGAGAAAGAGGAGAAGAAGATGAAAGGCAGGGAGGAAAGAAAGAAGAAGAAGAAGAACAAGAGGAAGTTGAGACGAAGTTATGAAGGTCAAGGGCGAGAGTGACAGTGACAGTGACAGTGACAGTGAGGGCGTGAGGGCGTGAGGGCGTGAGGAGGAAGCATCGTGCGGCAAAAGGGATCGAAGGTCAAGACCGATTATGAAGTCAACCCGCATCATTTTTCATTTCTGCCATTACCCATTACCTCAGGTACCCCATTGAAGGTTAGGTAGGTAGGTTAGGTACCGTAGTCAGTCCCCCATTCGATAACCTTAGGTAGGTACCTTATCATTGGTCGTGTCACCTTGCATCATGCTCCCTCCTTTCTCCTTCCTGTCCGCCACTAACCTGAAACGAAAAGACGGGGGAATTCTGGCTGGATTCTCAATATGTCAGTCAATCAGTCAACAGATTCAGTCAATCAGTCAACAGATTCAGTCAATCAGTCATTTCATGCATAGAGTAGAAAGTAGATCCTTTTTCAGTCATTCATGACGTTGTATCTGTATGTCTAAATCCGATGTTGAGTGTCAATGCCTCTCATCAATAAGTATTCATCCCATGAATTACGACCAAAGACGAATATCCCTCCTTCGCACAGCGTTCAAGTCAATCTCGAAATAGACCATCTGTGCGTAATCGAAAGCTTGAGTTCTAAGGTACCTACCGTAACGCCAACCGAAGCGGCCACTACATTAGCGTCGGTGACCTTTCCTATCTAGTAAGTATGTTAGTTAGTAGTTAACCATCGGAGTAGTTAAAGTTGATTGGATTAGGTCAAGTGCGAGGTCCCTAGGTCCCTAGGTCCCTAGGTCCCGCAGGAAGGCTCCTCTGGCAAAGAGAGTAGCTAGGTACGTAGCTTTGACAGTAGTGTAGACGTTTCGTCAATCCATTGCTGATAGTAGGCCTTCCTCTGAAATCTTGGGAGACATATATAATTCCATGCAATGTTTAAGTCTCTTCCCTCAATGATTGGCTCAGATATATACAGCTGCCTCGAAATGGCAAATTCTAATCGTGTACATCACGTCTTGGGTACTGTCCCCGGAGACTTGGTCGCCGACTCGATCTCGCTCTTCTCCTCGATTAACTCCTCCGCCGCGCTTAACGACTTCTCCACCTGCCACACCGCTCGCGACAGCTCCGTCTCCAACTCCGGGATCTCGAGCACCTCCGCAAAGAGCTTTCCATTCCTCTTCGAAAGCAATATGCGCTCCTGCTGCTCATCGACGCTCGTACCAGATTGCTTCTGGCCCCGGCTCTGGCCATTGTTCAACAGGTCAAGATCCTTCTTCACCTTGTCGATATTCGCATCGATTCCCCCGATCGCGTACAGTGTATCTAAGATCGGCGACTGAGACGGCCGTATCAGTCTATTGTCAAGAAGGTATTCGACATGCTTCGATCCGGACAATGCTATATTTCGTCAGGACAGGACATATAAGGTGAATCCAAGCGACAGACCTCGCCAGTGTGACCAAGCTCGAAAACAGAGGTAGAAGAACGGTAAATTGGGTATGCTGTGTCAATGCGAGCGAGGGTTAGCATGCATTCGTTGCCACCGCAGTAAACTCGGGCGTGCTGCGCACAGATTCCTCACATGGGTATCAATGCGACTGGTGCGCTGATCGGCATCCCGATTATGCTCCAGTACAGCCTCTTCCTGTGCAACGCCTGCCTCTCCGTAGCCAAAGTCCTCAAGACCTCCTCCACACTATCTGGCTTGATCAGAGATGGTGGAAACGCAACATCAACCTTTCCCATGCCTTGCTGTTCGGCAGATCCCTTCCGTGCGCTCAGTGGTGGTATGCTCTTCAAGCCCCATTCCTCGTATGGGATCCGTTGCAGGACCTTATCGCCATACTCGGTCACCTTCTTTTGCCACCCCTTCTCGTACTTTTCCCACTTGACCCAGAGCTTCGTAGCGCGGGTCGTGAGTTTGTCAATGTACGTTTGCTCGTTCGAGAGTTGCTGGTTAAGCCTCTCGCAAAAGATGAACGTACGTCTCGTGGATATGGGCAACAGGAAAATGCGCATTGCAGCTGCGGCGGATAGAAGGTTGAAGGAGTGATGGTGGCGTGATCTTCATCGAGCGTGTTGCCCTGACGCAGTGACGCTTGTATGTACTCGGTATAACAAGACGAATCACAAGTTACCTACAACTTACACACTGGAAACGCGATGATGCACGTCATCCCAAGGCTAGACTCGCTAAAGCTTTGATTGGTGAAATCCGGATTCATTCCGATTCCATCTTGACGACCCGGTTACGCGACAATTTCCTTATGCTTACATCAACCACCTACAGTATCAATATCGACGGAGGAAATGGTCTGGCTGCTGCATAGAGGGAAATTGAGCGGGCGGAATACAGTTTGCTGTGTTCCCTCTATCAGGTGAGCAGCGATGACAACGACGGATAATGGCTTCCAAGCTCGCGCGTCACGGCTCTTCTCAGTGACCTCCTTGACATCGGAGAAATTCCAATTGGATCACCCATCAGCAAGACCATCGTCTGGCTCGACGGCAGCAACGCTCAATCCTCCCATGACTGAGAAGCGGTCGGCAGATGCGACATTGGGATCTCGCCAAAAGTCACAGTCCTCATCGTCGAATGGGCACACACTTGCATCGGCAGACGATCATGCACCGCATAGGCCAGTCCGGACAATACCGAGTGAGTGTGCAGTCATTTTACCCGCAGTCGCAAGATATATATCTTGTGGCATGGATTAGTAAGACAAGGTCTAAGGTCTTCCACAGCGTGGGTGTGCCCCTTAGATGACGAGGATGAGGATGGCGAAGCTACGAGTTCCCTTCTTCCTAGGCCCCCGATTAGCGCGCAAGTCGCCCAGCATAATCATACTCCATCAGCGAATCATTACGGTGCACCAGATCCTAGCTCGATCAACGATGCTCGGCCAAAAAGGTCACCAGGTACCCTCGATTTGCTTGTGAATGCGAACGAGTCGAGGTGGAAAACATTCGCTAGAGCTTCTGCCTATCCGCCGGAAAGCCCAGAACGAGGGGAGCATGTCACCGAGGAATGGCTGCAGGAACATGGCCCGGACTACTCACGGCCTTGGCACGCAGGAGTGGCGGACGCTGAGAAAGGTAGTAGCAAGGCAAAGCGAAGAGCTTGGTGGAAGCGTTTCCAGCGCACGATCCTGCGCAATCCCATGGTTCCTCTAGTCATCCGCCTTACACTCTGGACGTTGTCACTCATTGCTATGGCGCTTGGTATTTCTATCCACGTTCTGGCCGAGCGGGCCCGCGTTCGACAAGGGCCTTCGGCCGTCATGGCCATCGCCGTGGACGCCGTGGCCCTCGTTTACATTCTCTACATCACTTATGACGAGTACACCGGCAAGCCGCTAGGATTGCGGTCCGCTAAAGCGAAGATGCGTCTCATCTTCCTCGACCTGTTTTTCATTGTCTTTGGCTCGGCCAATCTGAGTTCAGCTTTCCAGGCCTTATCAGATCCTCAAGAGCCCTGCCGATCAAGCATGGTAGATGGGACCTTGAGTCCACGGGATCCACCAATCTGCCGCCGTCAGACAGCATTAGCTTCCGTGCTGTTCGTCGCCTTAATCGCTTGGTTGATGACATTCTCGATCAGCGTGCTAAGGTAATACACCCGACCATCCATGGGGTTGTGTCCGCTAATGCTAATCCATGCCACAGACTGGTAGAGCGGGTTGTAAAGTAAAGGACTTTTCCGGTCTGTCTTTTTGCTGCAACTTCCGGTCATTCGGCGTTTGTGGGATCTCACAGGACCACGTTTGTTAGCGCCAACAATCCTGCATAGCGATCCAGGCGTTTCACCAAGAGAAGTTCAACATTACAAAGTCATACAGAATGCAGGTACTTATCTTTACTATACATCGAGTACCGGGCCGTGATCACCGTATATAGGATCTCTCTCAAACCAGCCCAAGTCCCCGATAGCTTTGACCTTCTGTTCCTCTCCTTCCTTTCCATAACACATATCCCAATCCCGACCCTTCGGATAACTGCCCACCATCGTGAAGCCGCCCTTCTGGTCGTCGAGTAATCTGTGCCCAACACCAGCCGGGACCACGATCACATCTCCCTTCTCCACGACAGGCTCCACTCTCTTCGGATTGTCTTCGCCGCCGAAACACAACTTTGCCTTTCCGCTGGCCACGCATAGTACTTCATGTGAGGTGGAGTGGAAATGTGTGGTGCTGTACATGGTGTAACGCCATTGTGGAGTCACCACGCCGACGCTGTTGATATGTGCCTCGATCGCTGATGCGTTGGTGGAAGGGTGGAAGGCGGAATGGTAGATCAATAATGGTTTCTGTTGGATGGAGGTGTTGGGGATGAGATCGAAAGAGGGGATCTGGTGGGAGGAGAGGCGGAGGTCTTTAAGTGGGGTAAGTAAAGCAGGCATTGTTTTGATGGTAGAAGCCCGCCTCCAGGTTTCGTGTAGACTCGAATACCTTTGCATTCGCTCACCGCGACAATGTGTTGGTCCAAGCGAGATGTATTTGGTGCAGGCTTGTACCTACCTTACGCTTACGCATGAATTGTTGATTGTCGAAATGGAGCCCTATGACGTTCACCCATTATCCATGGATCAATTATATTCGTAACCCGCGCCGCAACATGCCGCTACGGCTACGGCAGCCTAAACTCCCCAAAGAGGCCGGTGACCGTAATCAACTCGCATTGAAGCGCGCCTTTCAGCATCAAAAGGCCTACGCAACGCAGAAGTTACCACCACCTCACTCTCACGTGTATTGACGATACCCAGTCGCGACGCTGTAGAAACGACGAGCTGACACTTCCAGCTCAGGTTTTTACTATCGCATGAGTTGACGGAGAAGAGGCCCCTCTCCTCTGTTCTGGTGTCTTCCTCGTCCTACCTCATCTTTCACTTCTCAACACTCTGAATCCGACACATTCAACAACACCTTCGGTGGAGTTACTCAGCTCCTGCTCACGACAAGGCCCTCCCCTGGACTTCTGAACATATCACTCGACCTATCCCATCACTACACGCCGCCACAGCAACAGACACGGTGCGCGCCACAACTGCAACGCTACCATGCCGGTTCCTATGCCTCAGGCCCCTAATAAGGATGATCTTGTTGCAACGTAAGGATAGCCTGGGCGCAAACAGCCGGAGAAAGATGTCGGTGGTGGCATCAAGCCTGAAGCTGTGCTAATGTCTCTATTGAATGTAGGTGGACCTACCTTGAGGCCGGAGTGGATCGGATCATGACCAGCCTTCAGGAGGGGGTGGACATGCAGACGGTAAGATTTAACCTTCTTCTAGTCGGGATAGTCACTGACAAGCTTTCGTAGTATATGGGAGTCTACACGTAAGGTGGCGCCAAACTGAGTGACGCTCGATGATGGATCGCTGATAACGAGATAGAGCTGTTCATAACTTTTGTACATCTCAGAAGGTCGTTAATTCGACGGGTGGCTCGCTACTCGGGGCAAACGCACATCGCGGAGGTAAATAGCTCATGGACCCGAAGCCCTACAAGCGAGCGCTAATTGTTGCTAGCACATCTCCTTGGGGAAGATCTCTACAACAATCTAATCGGCTACCTTACAGGACATCTCGCCGAGGTGTATGAGAAGTCGATTAAACACTCCGACGAGGCTTTGCTTAGTTTCTACATCCGAGAATGGGATCGATACACCACCGCGGCAAAGTACATCAACCATCTCTTCCGCTATCTCAACCGACATTGGGTGAAGCGGGAGATGGATGAGGGCAAGAAAAACATTTACGATGTGTACACGCTACATTTGGTGCGGTGGAGGGAGGATATGTTCAAGAAGGTCGAGCACAGTGTGATGGCTTCAGTTCTGCGGATGGTAGAGAAGCAGAGAAACGGCGAGACGATAGAGCAGGCACAGATCAAGAGCATTGTTGATTCATTCGTGTCCCTGGGTTTGGATGAGACGGATAGTACCAAGTCAACCCTAGACGTCTACCGATTCCACTTTGAGCGGCCGTTCCTAGAGGCAACCAAAGCATACTACGAGAACGAATCGAAACAGTTCCTGGCGGAGAACACGGTGGTGGAGTACATGAAGAAGGCTGAAGCACGAATTGACGAAGAGAAGGACCGTGTTGGACTTTACTTACATCCCGATATCATGACACCACTAATGAAAACCTGTATGACCACACTTGTCACCAGTCACGCTACGCTCCTGCGGGATGAGTTCCAATACCTTCTTGACAACGACCGCTTGGATGACCTTGCTCGCATGTACAAGCTTCTCTCGAGGATACCGGATGGCTTGGACCCGCTAAGAGCTCGATTTGAGGTTCACGTTAGGAAAGCTGGCCTGTCTGCCGTCGAAAAGGTGGCTGCTGAGGGGGACAATTTGGAGCCGAAAGTCTACGTGGACGCCCTGCTAGAAGTACACACCCATTATCACAACCTCGTCAACCAAGCCTTTGCTGGGGAGTCTGAATTTGTTCGA
>QQTW01000254.1_pt1 | contig 32564 bp, 37 predicted proteins | sample 1904831 | NCBI WGS metagenome assembly QQTW01 (sample SAMN09435610, study PRJNA476489) | Subsurface metagenome, whole genome shotgun sequencing project.
TTCATTGCGTCTAAAGCCCATCAAGTGACGACCAAAATGCCATCCGACATTCGATCGTTCTTTGGTGGAGCTTCTTCCCAGAAGGATCAGAAGTTAACGGTCTCGCAAGAGGAGGTATGCTATATACACTTGGTCCTGCACATCACCATTGCACGGTCTATTCATCATCCACCCAGATCCCTACGTCTCATGCTGTGATGATGGCTAATGAACGATTGATATCTTAGCCAGCACCCTCGAAGAAGAGAGGACGCCCTTCAAGACGGGTCATTGATGATTCCGAAGAGGAGGCTACAAATGCAGGGTAACTTACTCGGAACTTCGTAGTGACGCGTAACTGACATGTATCAGGACGAAAGAATCCCCAGCGAAGAGGGTCTCTCCAAGGACGTTGAAGTAAGACTGAAAGCCTGTGGTAATTGAAGTGGACCGCGACTGACTCAAGTGCCTATAACTTCAGGAAACGCGCTCCCTCGCCAAAGGGAGAAATGACGACTACGTCGGATTACTTCGGTTCAAAGAACAAGCCAAAGCGATCCGAGGCGCCGAAGCCGAAGGTGGACCGCGAGAACGGATCCGCAAAGCCCGCACCCGAAACGGCGCCTAAGGCATCCAGAAGCAAGGCAGCGAAAAGTTCTGAAGACGTACAAGGAGCCAAAGAAAGCCCGAAAGCCCGACCTTCGAGGTCCAAAGCCGTGGCAAAAAGTTATGTGCCGGTAGAAGATGAGGATGAGGACTTCCAAGACGACCTTGATAATGAAGACGATGTATTCAGGTCCGATTACAAGAGTGGTGGGAAAGGTCGGCAGAATGATGATTATAAAGAAAGCGAAGCCAGCGGCTCCGATGTCAATTCACAGCCGGTTGGCCGAGTCAACGGCAAAGGAAGACAACTAACGGTGGGTAAACACGCATGTAGGATGCATGCATTCATTGCTAATCTGATGGTCCTACAGCCGGCAAAAGATGATGAACAGACTTCGACTGGTAAGGTTTCAGGGAGTGTCAAGAAGCCCGCCGCCGGTGTTCGAAAACGAAAATCTTCTGAGGTCGACGAAGATCACGATGGCGGAAGCCCTAAGATTACAAAGAAAAGGGGCCGCCCGGCAAATAAGGCATCTCCTCCGAAAAAGAAGGCAAAGCGAGAGGATGTTCCCGAAAATGCAGAAGTGCAGGCCATCTTCGATAGCATTCCTACTATACGTCCTCCAACTCCTCCTGATAACTCCGGAGAACCCAAGAAGTTCGACTTTCGTGCTCATCAAGCGCACAAGGGCCCTGCTCCCGCTGCCGGATCCAAGGAGATCCCCGTCGGTGCCGACAACTGTCTTGCTGGGCTCACTTTCGTCTTCACAGGGCTTTTGGACTCAATCAGCAGGGACGAAGGCCAGGCACTTGTCAAGCGATATGGAGGGAAAGTGACAACAGGTCCCAGCAAGAACACTAGCTACGTTGTGTTAGGAAGCGATGCAGGACCCAGGAAGCTTGAGATCATCCAGAAGAACAACATCAAAACCGTCAACGAGGATGGACTTTTCGAACTTATCAGGAGGCTTCCTGCGAATGGAGGTGGCAGCAAAGCTGCTGCAAAGTTTGAGGAGAAGAAGCAAGCTCAAGCCGAAAAGGTTCAGAAGATGGCAGCAGAAATGGAGAAGGAAGAGAAGATGAGCGCAGCCTCCAACGGCATCACCAAAAGACAGGGCATTGGCTCCACCAAGGATGCGCCTCAACCTGCAGTCGACACACGCTTGTGGACGGTGAAGTATGCTCCGACGCAGATAAGTCAGATATGTGGAAACAAGGGACAGGTGGAGAAGTTGCAGCGGTGGCTTAGGAACTTTCCCAAGAGTCAACGGACGCGGTTCAAGCTTGCAGGACCCGACGGGAGCGGAATCTTTCGCGCCGTCATTATATATGGACCGCCAGGTATCGGCAAAACGACTGCGGCCCATCTGGTCGCGAAAATGGAGGGATACGACATCGTCGAGAGCAATGCAAGCGATACAAGAAGCAAGAAGCTGGTAGAAACCGGACTCAGAGGCGTTCTAAGCACGACTTCCCTTATGGGATATTTCTCCGGGGACAGTCAAAAGCTTGATCCATCAAAGAAGAAGCTCGTGCTGATCATGGACGAAGTCGATGGCATGTCTGCAGGTGACCGAGGCGGCGTTGGCGCGCTGGCTGCAGTCTGCAAGAAGACGCAGATCCCGATCATACTCATCTGCAACGATCGCAAGTTACCAAAGATGAAGCCCTTCGACTTTGTTACCTATGATATGCCATTCAGACGGCCAACAGCAGAGAACATTAGGTCCCGAATCATGACGATAGCCTATCGAGAAGGGATCAAGCTACCAGCGAATGTGATTGACGCTCTCATTGAAGGAAGCGGTGCCGATATCCGTCAGGTTGTCAACATGATATCCACGGCAAAACTCGATCAGGAAAGCATGGATTTCGACAAAGGCAAGGAAATGTCCAAGGCTTGGGAGAAGCATATCATCTTGAAGCCCTGGGACATTACCAGCAAGATACTTGGCGGCGGACTCTTTGCGGAGAGCAGCAAATCTACGTTGAACGACAAGATCGAGCTGTACTTCAATGACCACGAATTCAGTTACCTGATGCTTCAGGAAAATTATTTGGGGACCAGTCCCATTCGTCTCGGGCGGCTCTCCGGTAAGGACAGAAATCTGAAGTTGCTTGAACTGGTGGATAAAGCGGCAAGCAGCATAAGCGACGGTGATTTGGTCGACCGAATGATTCACGGTTCTCAGCAGCACTGGAGCCTAATGCCAACCCATGCTGTCTTCAGCTTCGTCAGGCCCGCTAGTTTCGTTGCTGGCAGTATGGCAGGCCACAGAACACAGTTCACATCGTGGCTTGGGAAGAACAGTACTTTAGGTAAGGCAGTGAGCGCTGTGAACAATGACATGCTGTTTGCTAAAGTCAGTCAGGCAAGAACACACGGACGATCAAAGAGATCCAAGGCCACATGAGGCTCCGAACCTCTGGCGACCGTCATGAGGTTCGGCTGCAGTATGTCCCTCTGCTGTGGAAGCGACTTGTGGAGCCCCTGCAGCAGGCCGGTAAAGACGCGGTGCCAAATATCATAGCGCTTATGGATGACTACTTTCTCACCAAAGACGATTTCGATGCCATCATGGAGCTCGGAGTGGGGTCAATGACTTCTGACGGGTTTAAGATTGAGAGTTCTACCAAGGCAGCCTTCACAAGGGCGTACGTTGAGGGCTTGTGGTTCGTTGGAAGTCCCATGCTAACTATTCAAAGGTATAACGCTCAATCACATCCATTACCGTTCATGAAGGCTAGCAATGTACTGGCTCCAAAGAAGTCCACCAAAGAACGTCCGGATCTGGAAGAAGCTATTGAAGAGTCCGACGAAGGGGAGTTACTTGATGACAACCAAGAAGATGAGGAAGATGTCGACATATCTAAGGACAAATACGTCAAGCAGCCAAAAAAGAAACCCGCCCCAAAGAACGCCGCAGCATCAAAGGCTGCATCATCTGGAAAGAAAAAGCCCGCTGGAAGACCGAAGAAACGGGGTCGGTCAGAGGACGGCAATAGTGAGGAAGACGAATCTGCGGAGGATGCCAAAACAACCAAGCGACGCGGCGGAACTAAGGGAAAAGCTGCTGCTAAGAAACGGGTCTAACCGAGCATGTAAGTGCCTTGATATCAGATCAGGGAGTCTCATTCCCTTAACTTCCTGAACACACTCCGTACTTGTTCATTGGCCTCTATCCTGTCTGAAGTGTTTGTGTATGTTATCTCTTCTCAGGCTTGCTCCGTGCTTCAACACCATTTGAGTATTAGTTCATCCCCTTCGGAGGATATATCGCCCTAGCTCTTGATGCGTAGATAGCGCTATGGAAGAAGCTTGTGCCGATAACGGAGGCTGCGGACCCGATGGGCCCACAGTCGCGTCTAGATTATGTGATGTTGTGAATGTAAACAACCCTTCCACCCTGCCACCTTCTGAAACTTCATCATCATCACAACTTCTTGATCATCTGCTCTTTTCTTGCCCACCAGTTGTTGTCTCTTGGTCAAGCAACCTATCCTTCATTCTCTCTCACCTCTCAAGCCTTGCTGGGTGTGAAGGAAGGTTCCTGCTACCGCGCCTGGCCTGAGTGAACATCAGCTTGTCGCAGATAAAGAGACTCTGAGGATCTACAAACTCGGTATGCGTTACGCTGTGTTCATTGCTATTAGGCTATTGCCAGCCTCGCTATTGAAACTGCTATCTAACCTATACGGACTTTAGAGCTATTCACGAGCCTCACCTTACCGAACTGACCCTTCTCTGACTTATTCTGAGAACCAATCACATCTTCAGGTCGTAAGTGTCAATACGAAAGGATCTCGCTCCATAGGTTCCTATCATCGCCTCTCACTACTTCCTTCATGTCGTTTCGAGCTACCGAACCATCACTGACTGATCTTCTAGCCCATCGAGGCCTCGACTTTCGCGGTCAAGCTCAGATCGCTTAGAGCGTGTTCTCATACCCTCTCGATCTCTACAGAGACTTGATCAAGTGAGTAGTAGATAAACTTCTCGCTTAAGTGTGCTGGCTACACATACTAACATTAAACTAGGTCACTGCTGGGGAAACCACAGGCTGCTACCGCCGCGTATACCGAACCTAGGTGGTGATCGTCGAGGAAACTCTAGGCTTCAAGCTTCAACCAACTTTGTTCCTTTCAGACAATCAAGTTTGTAAGTTATACGGTTGAGAAGCCTAAAGAAGGTTATGCCTCCTTTCACATAGCTAACGTAGACTTAGTGCTGTCCCAATCAAGCCTTGAACCTTCCTTCTCGAAGATTCTTGGAACAGTCGGCACCTTTTAAGGGATTAATCAGAACAAAGCAACATGAACACCAACAAAAACCCGGAAGAACCGGGCCCTTCGGGTCAAAACATGCCTGTCGGTCGGGTCTCCACCAGTGGACCTGCTTTAGAGACTCCTACTCAGAACCCCGCATCGGAGGTATCTGTCTACGACAATACGTTGGAAGCCCCCATTGGCGAAGGTGTCTTGGGACCCTTTGCCGACGCCGGACGCTCTGATGCTTCTACGGATGCTACAGTCACGGCCCTCCCTACAGTCACTGGCCCTGCTGTTGTCACGGCCCCTGCTACTGTCACGGCCCCTGCTACTGTCACGGCCCCTGCTACTGTCACGGCCCCTGCTACTGTCACGGCCCGTCCTACTGTCACGGCCCGTCCTACTCCCGCTCGACCCGGCGGGGGGCTCTTCCCTGTGTTGGTCGAGACTTATCCTGGTTCCGGAGAGACGACGTTCGTTTGGTCTACCTTCGACGGCGAGTTCGGGCCTCACTACGCTACATGGGATGGTTATATCTTTCCGCCGCCAATGGACACACCTCAAAGTACGAATGAGGCCATCAATGACCACGAAACTATGGAAGAACTAGGATGTGCCCTACAAGTTGTCACACTCAATGACTTCGATCCTAGCCGTGATGATCAAATGCTGGTTTTTAATCACACTGATGCCGCTTCGGCACTGAGTTCAACGCCGGATGATATCTTCGAGGCACTAATGATGCTAATGGGTGCCGTTGAAAGGGCTCGCAGGCCTGGACACAGCAATGTGCGATGGGACCCGGACGATGTTGGCCCATTCTTTGCGACCCACCGCACCCCAACCGTGCTATATGACCCGCCTGTTTTTGAAACCGAGATCGTTCCCAGCAGCCCGGACCAACGTCTTGGCTGGATTCATCAAATGCCTCCTCAACTTCAGCTTCATACCGCTCGACTGCTTCACGTTATCCAGCTGAATCTCCTGCAGCGTGAGAATTCTGCTAGCAACTTTGATCATTTGGAGCAAGCGTACAGAGCAATGAATCTCTTGTACGGTACGCCGAACCCGAGGGTTCACACAGACTGAATGCTTGCGCCTCCGTATGGCTCGATTGCACGGAATTTTCCTTGAGCCTTGCTGCTTTCCTCACCTTCTTGCTCAGTTGCACTTTCTTTTCCAATTTCCACTCTGCACCAATTGCTGCTCCATGAGCGTTTACTACTTGCTCCAACTTCTTGCTCAATTGCACTTTTCATGCTCTCCACTCTCTGCACCGGCTTCTCCATGAGCGTTTGCTACTTGCTCCAACTTCTTGCTCAATTGCACTTTTCCTACTCTCCACTCTCTGCACCGGCTTCTCTATGAGCGTTTGCTACGTGCTCCAGCTTCTTGCTCATTTGCGGTTTTTCTCCCAGTCAACCCTTCTCTCCACACCGTAATTGTCAAATAGATTTTACTGCCCTTGATAGCACCAAAAAAAACTATAAAATGAACATATTTATTAAAAACCCAAATCGGATCGTGCTTCCCCCCATATTGACACACTTTGACCGTGACATGTTACGCCAAAAGGAAGAGTACAGGTAGAGCTTGCAGCAGGCTTCGCAGTGACATCAGGTTGTGCTGGGTGATGTAACGCATGTCAGCAAGTCTCCTCTTCCTGCCAAGGCAAATCCAACTTATGACACATGGCTGATAGAGTCTATGAGGAGCAATGGGGGTGTGCCTTGAGATAGTTGAGCTTTCCTCTACCGTCTCCACCGACTGTTCTCAAAATAGATAACGACAAGCATCGTAGGGACTAGAAAGGGCTACCAATGAAGCTGTGTAAGCGCAAAGCATGGGCTCAGTGAAACTCCCCCCAAGGAAACTGTTTCGAAAACACTGTTCTAATTTTGCTTACTCGCAACTGATGGCAACGAAGCAAATCTTTAGAGCTCTTTTCTCTAATTGAGGTGTGGCGATTGATCTTCCTCTCAAGCTGCGATTTCTGGGTTGTCAATGCAGCTAAGAAGTCTACCAATCAATGACTATCAAGCCAATAACCAGGTGGCAATCTTGCGGATTGACTTACAAGCCGACCTATGGCTGAAGGCAACTCATTGTCATCGAAACATTCCTGTAGCAGTAGAAAAGGGTCACTCAAACCGACCAGAGCACTTAGTTCATAACTTAGTTAACCTGCCCGTGTGTCTGTTGCGCATCATTGATACGCTAAAAATGCCCCATCTACTTTCATTCAACGGCTAACATGTTGCGCATCAGCAGGCCATCCATCAAGAGGAATTCGATGTCTGCTCTCCAGCCCATTAACCGGTCCGGATCCGCTGTTCCCAGCTTAGTATCATTCAGAGCCTTCTGGATCATCCTTTGAAGGTCACCCTCCCAGTCCTCCATCAATTGGGTGATGCAAAGCTCACAAAGCTGGAGTCCGCACCCAGCGGATATCTCGCATTGAGGTGGCACCATCTTTTCGTTTGCGTCATCGTCTTGAGTCGCGACACATCTGTATGAAGCAGGTGTTACGCAGAGGGAGCACCACGCTTCTGTCGACCGCTTTCTGTCTCGACAGGAGGGCCAGATCGGAGGCGCATTTTCCGGCACTTCTTCAATGAGCCCATTGTAAAGGGCATCCAAGTCCATTTGGTCAAAGTCAAGGCCTTTGATAGGGCGCAATTCATGGCAGGGGCACAGCGCGACCTGAGTGCGAGCCATAGTGCAATAAAAGCATATACTGGTGGGTCTGCCTTCGGCCTTCACGCGTGATCCACCTGAAGTCTCAGTGTAGCCCAGCCCGTTTGGCCATTCCAAAACCTCAACCTCCCTGAGAGTATTGCCCATGATTTCCGAGCTGGGCCACGCAAAGTGGCAACGTGATCCGCTCCTGCCGCGGGTGGAATCTAAATCAAATGATATGGGATGAGCGAACCGCGTGCGAATGACTCTCCTAAGTCCTTTGCCGTTAGCTGTTTTGTTGTTGGTCGTCTTTTCAGACAGTTCAACTAGAGCCTCCCTGTTCATCTCATCAAGGGGGGCACCTTGACCGCGTTCTTCACTCATGGTGACATCAGTTGTACCTTGGCAAAGCCGATTCACTTCAGAGGAAGACGTCTGTTTGCTACTCGTCCGTTCTTCGTCGTCATGCTTAGAAGTATGATCCGGATTTGAAAGGGCACGAAGTCGACTTGAAACTTTCTCTTCTCGTAACAGGAAACAGTCTCGCTTTTCCTTGCGAGCTGAAGGTGCCGGCACGCATTCTCGTTGCTGTGATTCTCGGTGCTGCGGTGGTGGATAAGAACTGTTTTTAAACTGTGAAGCGTTTTGGTTTGCAGGCAGATCTGTCGCCGGCACGGTGACGCATTCGGCTTTCACACGCTTGCACTGCCGACACGGACGGCCAACTTGACCACCGTCCAGATGGGAGCACCTTAGATTTCGGCTTTCGCAGTAGACGCATTTGACTCTCCTGACTGGCACAATCATCACTTGACACTCGCAATGACTTTCCACGCAAAGTCGACAAGGGTAAGTCGCGTTGTCTTCGAGTAATGAGCAGGCTTGGTGCGAATTGCTGCACGATTTGCATCCACGAATCTCAGCATCAGCCCAGAAGCTAATACCGCGAAGAAAGCCCCCCGGAGATAACGGCCGACGTAATCTGGTAGCCTTTCGGACTTTGGCCCGGCATCTAGACGCGAGATCAGCTTCGCCTTGTGAAGATGAACAAGAATGGGAAGCCAAATCTCCACATTATAGAGCAGTTTTCTTCGCCCAGTGACAACAGACAAAAGACGTGCGCGGTCATGCCTTGTGTTGTGACACGTTTTTAGTATAGACAAAAGCTAGCATCAACCCAAACATGCATGGTCAGGGGAAAGATGGATCGCGTCAGAGAACGTGTAGGACGGGTCACCATGTGAACATACCTTCGATGCGCTCTTTCTTCGTCTGATACCTCTTCGTCCTTAGCCGGAACGAAAGTCCCGCTATCATCCCTGTCGAGCCAAGTGCTTAGGGGAATACCGCGTAGCCTGGCGGTTTGTCGTAGGTTGTACTTTGAGAGATGAGGAACAGCCTCTTCTTCTTCAGCTGTCGACCAGGTTTCGGTATCAACGTCATCTTCCATGTCTTGGCCGACGCCCGCATCTGCATCTGAATCCATCTCAACTTTCAATTGAGCTGCATCAAAGCCTCATGACGACATGAAGAGAGGCTTTAGTGGCAGACTATGTGCGAGTGATCAGTGAATGAGCCAAGGCTCGCATAGATGAGAATCTCACTCCAGAAGTGTACACCATTCCGTGTTTCTGCCAAGTCACGGTGAAGACGGGACACAGTGAGTCTTTCGAGGAACCGCAAAATGTTGCATCAGGAAAGCCCAGGGCATAATTTTCGCCTTAGCTATTTGAGCGTGGCGCAAAGCTATGGCCGGTTGACCATTGAAAGATGAGAATGAGGCAGTAAGAGTGAATCAACTCTTGCATACAGTCTAGCGATGCTCCATTCAAAGAAGTAATTTGACTCTCTGATAAGTTATGAGCCCATGTCAGACGTCTTTGTGAAGATCATACAATTGTCTGAGAAATCAAAGCAGCGATACAGCTCTCAAAGTATATATGGTCGCGATCTAGAGCTATGACCTAGCATAATATAGCTCCTCATGTTCATTAGAAACAATGGCAAGCGACCAGTTAGGGAAAGGTAAAAAAGAGCACTGAAGCATGGTTTGGAGAGTGATAATCATAGGAGAATGCTGACTAAGGAAGATTTGAAGCCGTGAGGTCGGAATTGGTCTACTCTTTAAATGTTGACGGAGACCGCTGAATAAAGATTGATCTTCATCGGTGATGGGATGCATTTTTAAATGTAGAGGGCTGGGGAGGGATCGGGGTTAACAGTATTGATAGGGTTGACATTCTTGATACGGAGGAGCGATGGGTCGCAGTCGTACCAATAGCTGATGCCCGCTGGACGTCCAAAACATCAAGGGGGCTGTGTCCCAAGATTTTCGAGCTAGAAAATGAGAATCTGATATATATGCAGATGACCGTGGAACTGATAGAACTTCATGAAAAACAAAAAGCTAGGGTATTCGCCATATGGAAATAGAGCACAATCTAAGTTGGCTCATGAACTTAGCCGTATATACAGACAAGCCATATACAACCTGCCTCGAGAAGAAGACTCGATCAGTCACAGCTCTGTTGCATCCTAAAGTACCTGTATAATCAGACGCCATACGAGTAAAGTTTTAATCCCATATCTTCCGAGATAGCTGCTTTGGAGAAAACTAAAAAGCGTTATCTGTATCGTTCGAAGATTCGGAATGCTTCTCTGCTAATAACAATAAGGCGTGTGGACATTGTTTGAAAGCTAAATGGAAGATAGACTAGTAAATGGGGAAACTTAGGAATATAACTATGATAACTCATACCAACTAAAGACAGATGCATATCGGAAGTTACTGAATCTAAGCCAAGCTTCCAACATACCTAGGTATCCTTTAGCTATTCTAAGGGGTCAATTTGCATGGATTTCGTTCCATGTCCATATAACTTTCAGCCAGGATGGTCTCAGTAAGGCTGAAGCAGAAGCCCATCGAGAAGCTTCTGGAGCATAACCTAGCTTTCAAGGCCGAGCTATCCTCACCTCTATCAACGGCCTTCTTTTGCGGTTCCATGTTGCATTTGCTGGGGCGCGATGAAATGGACATTTTTACCTTGATTGCGCTTGAATAATTTCAGATTCTCCATCAATGGGGAAATTTGAGAGGCTGCGGTCATTTTCCTTCTTTACCCAGGGTGCAATCGCGCGTCCCGGGTACTTGTGTTAAGAAAAGGTGATGATCGTGTTGCGGGCAGTGTCGGAATTGGCCCCGGGGAGCTTTTCGATAACAAGATAAATCGCTTGTTCCGTGGTCTTGGCAAAAAAAAGAAAATGACAACTAAGCGCTCGCGGGTACTCCGTAATCCCGACCTGATTGCGAAACCCACCCACCACCGAAGTCAGAAAAACATGTCTGTCGGTTTGTTCAACTGAACCCGAATCCATGAGGCTTTTTCTCATCCGGCACGGTGAGACCGTGGACAACGTTGCTCAAGTATAGTACGATCTATCTCGCCCATCAACACTTGTAACTGACAGTTCCCAGTGCAGGCAGCAGGGACTCGGGCCTGACCAACCATGGCTTCCAGCAAGCTACCCGACTCGGACAGCACTTCAGAGATACCGGGATTGCTTTCACACATATCTTTTCATCAACCTTGAAGAGAGCCGTCAAGACAGCTGAGCTCATTCGAGAGCCGCAGATGACAACGGATGCTTCGTCTAATTCCCTGGTAGTTGTTCAACTTCCGTGTCTGGTCGAGCAAGACTTCGGTTCTTTGGAAGGCAAATCCTGGAAATCTGCGCGTCATAAGTCTGCGTCGAATGTTGAACAGCACGAAGAGCCGCTTTGGAATGAGCAGAACTTTGTGAAAGTGGAATCCAAGGAATCTTTGGCCAAACGTCTGGATGGGTTCGTTGACGACTATATAATCCCTCTCGCCTCAGTCAATCGCTCTGGTGGGGAGCCCATTGTTGCGGTTGTCTCGCATAGCATTACTTTATCCGTACTCTGGAAACGGCTCTTGCTCCGGCTTTCAAAGGATAGCGTCTCGCTTCTGCCGGGTGTAGAAGTAACACGGAGCCCATTCACTCTGGAACGATTAGGAGCTTGGTCTAATACCGGCTACCTTGAGCTTCAGATGGACCAGCCGGTTGTTGAACCGTCGGCAGAGAAGGACTCCATCTTACTCGAGGATGAATCATCGCGAGTCAAAACGGAAACAGTACACGCCGTACCTCAGCAGCTAATGGAGTCCGCGGCGAGTGGTGTTTTTGCTGGCTGGACGACGAAAATCAAGATTATAGACGGCAAGACCCACTTGAAAACCCTTAGAAGGACTCGAGGTGGTGTTGGCAGCGCAGAATACGATGAAGGACAAAAAACTATAAGCGCATTTTTTGCCAAGCCGAATCTTGGATAGTTGGGGGCTTTTAGGAGGTCTGCACGCGGATAGATCTGGGGTGAGTTCCATTCCATCTTTCATCGCCTCATGACAACTCTTTCGTGATGATATGACATAACACAGACCTGTTCTGAATTCCCCTGTGGTCACCATATGTTACAATCTGTATCTGATACTCTCAACTCTTTGCTTTGATACTGCTACTGTTTGATGCGCCGCTACTTTGGTATTCTAACGTCATTGAGATCCAGAGTCACGTCACAACTGCATCTTACCTTCGTGAGTGAACAATAATCAGGAACTTATCGACGGCGGTGATGTGCACACGATTACGCAAAGGGTTAGCTTGTTCGAACTCAGGTTTAGATTTCAGTGAATGGCATAGATATCACCAGAACTGGAGCTCTGTTGGATAATCATCGCTATTCTGGTATTAATTAGTACATAAACCCGGGTGACCGACTGCTCATGATGGACCCCGTCGGCCATAGCTCAAAACCTATCATGTCGTGCCAGCGTAATTCGTTCGAGATGACGTGTCGTTGAAAAAACGTATTGACTAACGTTTGACCCAGTGTGATTTTCAGCCTCCCATTTCAAAGCTCTAGTAGATCTGACACAAAACCAGTGGCAGGATACATCATGCGAACAGGCTCAAGCGTGGTAATAAACGAGCCACGGCGCACGTAGTTCCACTGAACTTCATCGCTGAAACCAGCTGAACTTTCGCCGTTCTGTAGAACCCCCACTCGGCTCGAGGAATATACTGCGTTCGTAAAGCTCCTGCCAGTCGTATCAGTACGGAACGGCATAGAAACTCCGGTACGCAAGGACAGTCGTACGGAGAATGCATTGCGAACTTACATCATCATCTCTGACTAACTTTCCGTCAAGAACCAGCACCCTGATCTCCTCGTTCTTGGGTATCGCAGGATAGGGTGTCCTCTGCGCGTTCTGCATTCCGAGTATGACGTCGCCCATGATTTCAAACTTCTTCCAGTTGATCCTGTGATGATCGGAATCCATGTATGATTTGTTACCTTCTTCCGCGGACACCAGATCTCGCAGCAGAAGCGGGAGGAATGGGATCTTCTCCGACGAGGAGTTATCCCAGGCAAGACGATATGCAAAATGAGACTTCTGCGTGCCCATCAATATTTCGAGCTTCATGAAGTCCTTGAGGACTGCCGGAGAAACAAGGTCGCGAGTAGCCATAAGACGATGCACAGCGGTGCCATTAATGCCAGCTAGAACGGCCCCCAAGGCGTTGTAGTTATTGAGCTCGCGGAGTTTCTGTACCTTCGTCAGCATGTTCTTTGAATTTCAGGTTCGGAAGGAGTGGAAGTTGCAGAGGTCTTTGCCTGGCAAGAAGCCACTGAGAACTGTTACTGACCCTTGCAATCTTCATGAACTTCTCCAGCATCTGTGCTCGGTGCTTGGGCTTATCGCGCAGAAGCACATAGTTTGCCACCCAGTACGCCAAGTGATTGAAGTGCGCAATCATTCTATTCACATTCTCCAGGTTCCTGCACTTCTTCTTTTGGTCTGCGGGAATGCTGACATGGCGTACAAGGTCGCGAGGTCGGATGGACAAGAACATGATACAATCCATGCGCGTGAGCTCTCGCGCGACGGCCTCTTCCGGGACTTCCATGAGCTGATGCCACTGTATTTTGCTGACAGGCACACGTGGTGCGGGCGTCAGGATCAACGCTTGGCGTTGCGCATTCTCCACGGTACTCAAGGTCGTTTGTGATGAGCTGCTAGTAGAGCCACCGGCAGATTGAGAGCTACTCGTGGAGTCTCTGATGACAATCTTTGCGCCTTCTGCACTGATGCTGGAGCTGTTGAGTACCCTCGAAAACTCGTCCTCGGACGAGTCGTCCTCCTGAGACGTGGAATTTGCGAGCGCAGCGAAACGGTCCCTGTCACAGCAGGCCCATTCCGTGTCATCATCCACAGCCACTGATTCTAGATCTGCGCTTATCTCTCGCGCGGCAACCGAAAAGATTCTGTGCGAGGCAAGCTTGTGGACAAAGCGCGACATCCGTTGGCGAGTTCTGGGATGAGCAAAGTCTCCAGGAAACGCGCCAATCCATTGCTCCAGAACGGTGAGATATCTTAACTGGGCGATTGTTCTGTACATCTGGGTGCCTTCTTCTCTGCATACCGTTTTGAACCGTCTGATGATGGCGCCAAGCAGCTGGCTCGGGGCAGCAAATTTCCGGTAGAGTGACAGAAAAACCACGATGAACTTGTTGTCTGCTTTCGACATAGGTTGAGCGAGCAACCGGTCTACGAGGTGGTCGAATGTATAACCTTTTTCGTTTGAAGGTGCCTCAGATACGGCATCGTCATCTTGCACAGCAGCTGTAGCATTCTCTCCCGACTCTGCCGACTCGTAACCAGGCGACTCTTCTATATCAAGAAATGACTCGCCCGCCGACGGGTTAGACCTTCTGGCGGTAGACTCGGTTGCATTGATAGGCTTTGACGGAGCCTCGCCCTGGCCGTACGGAAATTGAGCTTTGATCATTGAACCAGAGAATTCAGAGCTGGCTCGTGCATGTTGCTTGACGTAAGAGTGCTTGGGATATTGGCGAGCGGCAGATGAGTTGGCCCGACGTCGAGCGGCAGCACCTTTGATCTCTTCTTCGGGCAAAGGTCAACAACATTCAGTATAGTGCTCCGAGGACAAAAAGCGGATTTGGAGGGATCGCAGTGTAGGAAAGGCACGGTGGGTGCGACGTATCGAAGCTTACCGTTTCTGTTAATCGCTATAGCCCGAAGCACTGCCAATAAAGACCGCTTGAAGTTATCGGGCACGTTCTGAGATGTTTGAAATGCAGCAATGTCGCTTATTATAGATCTTGCTTTTTGCTCGACCAATGCCGGGTCGACCACGCGATGGGAGGGGGGATAATCGCATTTGCATGAGACTAAAACGCAAGGACGGGAAGAATTTTGAAATGCACCTAATGATGTGGCCAGTCAGCACGGCAATAATTGAGAATAAAGTTACTCTCAGCAGTGCACGAATTTTTCTAGTTATCGCGTCTCCACTCACTCAAGAAACGAGGCACGTCTGCTAGACTTTCTTGGCCCATGACATCGTATAAAACCAGTGCTCCGTCAATGGCCGGCAGTACCGCGTCCCCAATCCTTTCAGGCCAATTGATAGATTTGTCGTCCTCAACTTCGACTTCTTTAAATGGAAGCTCATGTAATCGTACAGCGTATATGGAACCGTCAATGGACATTTTCCTACTATTACTTCTGGAGGATGACCGGCTGGGAAGGTCAAATGCTCGTTGGATGAAGGTAGATTTGCCGACGCGAGCCGCACCCAGCACGCCGATGTTGAGCTCTGGCATTGCAGTTTTGCGGTCGCCCTGGAGTGAGTTTATGGGATCAATCAGTCTTCGATGGCTCCTAAGTACCAGTCTCTGTTTGATATGACTCAGAACTCACCTCACCGTACGGCAGTGTTGCCGTTGGCGAGCTCCCGAAGGCTCTTGGACTCCTAGGCACGACCAGCCGCTCCCCGTCTGACGAGTATTCGGACGAAGGGGCTGAACGTGCCTCTTCGCGTGATGCTGCACCTGCCAGAGTCCTCGCACAGCTGTATCGCAGAAAGAATGGATCCTCCACAATCTCGTCGTCGCCCGTGTCGCCGCCAGTGTGAGAATCGCCATCGTCCCTAACACCAGACATGTGACGCTTCGGCGCCAACGGCACTGAGTATGCCCGACCTTTGGCACTCCGTTCCTGGCCCTGTAGCGCTGCTATCTCGTCCGGACCTGGCCCAGTACTGTGCGTCGCCTCCTGACTTTGCGCGGGATAGGACGGCGAGCTCTTTGACTTTTCCCGCCGCAACTGCTGCTGACTTGCCTGGGACCGGGCGGATCTGGAGCCAGGTCGCCTTGGTTCCTGTGCCTGTCCCTGTCCGGGCATACCTGCGGGAGTCCACGTCCGCCACTGTCTTTCTTTGTTGCCCGGTATCAGCACACTGTGGAAGTAGTCGGAGGTTGCCTATCGGCAAGCTGCCCGCCCCTGGCTCTGAAAATGCCGGTGCGACTGGTGGACATTGGGCTGGCCGCTGTGAAGTCACCTCAAATCCGGGCGACGAATATGATTGAAGCCGCTCAGTGATCGGTCAATGGATTTGCCTCCGATACTCCAGTGGCTTGCAGTTACAGGCTGCCCTGCGATGCAGTTCAGATGTACGGATTATGCGGGCGCCCACAAGCGATTATGCGCCTCCAGGCTGTCAGCGACAAACACCGCCCATAGTAGACCTCGGGAGTACGGAGGGAGACTCCAATTGTAGGGACTGCCTGGATATCAAATGCCTATTGGGGCGCCGGTGGTTGCAAGGCTGGACCGCTCACTTCGGTTCCCCATGAAGCAGGCGAATCGGAAGAGCGGAAACCCTGTGCCTCCGCCGCAAGTATCAAAGTACACGCTCAACTGCCGCCTTTGACCGCGAACGCCAAGAACGGAGCGGCATGTGGATTTGCAGACAGATCCACGGCGTTGGTATGTCTACAGTGGCAACAACTGCGACTGTATGGTGAAAATAGATCTGATAACAGTCATCTGGGATCAAAATGTTGTTTGGTCATCAACAGACAGCGCCCGCCGCTCAGAAATTTCATTGTGTATGTATGTACAACATACAGTGCAGACCTTCAAAGCCAAGGCATCCAGAACACGCGTCCAACCCCAACGATCTCGCTCCAAGGATTGATACTAGCTGCAAAGGAGTAGGTGTGCACTCCACGGCGCCCGGTATGGTCCACTCCGAATCCGAGCGATCACCATCAGACTACCCACTGCCCTGCATCAAGATTGCCAGAGCCTCGGAGGCGGCTCTCGTCTCCGCGTCTGCTCTGGACTGGCCTTCGACAGAGGCCCCAATAGGCTGTTCGCCAATACTGACTTGGCAATGCCATAGAGGCCCGTCCTTTTTGAGATCATATTTGACTTTCGCCTGATTTGCCATCTGGCCTAGTTTTTCTTTGGGATGCAGGCAGTCGACATGGTCTTGCAAAATCCGCCTCATGTGCGTGAACAGACCGAGTCTCTCGATAAACGCCTCGCAAGCACGCATGTCCCCGAGAGAATCAACATAGATTGCCCCGATGACACTCTCGACGATGTCCGAGAAGAACTTATCAGCGTGCAAGGCGGTCAATGAAGACCACGGGTACTGCGGGCCCGAGACCAGAGAAGCGGAGATCTCATGCCGTAGAAGATGGTAGCGCTTGAGAGCTGCTTGCTGAGCATCTGTGATATCTGGCGATGAGTGGCGCATAAATTGCCAGAGGCTTCGAGGGACGTATGTCATTGTGGTCTCGAAAGAAGTCCCTTTAGTTTTTGCAGAACCTTCCCTCGATCCACCGAGATTGCCCCTGATCTCCGCTCGTTCTTCATTGATCGATAGTTCCATGCATAGTAAGGCCAGGAACGAGGCGTTGACAAGTGCAGCGCGGATGCTGTGCATCACGTAATGGCGTAATTCAGGTTTGAAGGAGAATAATGCGCGGACCACTATGAAATCCAGCACAGCGTCTCCTAAGAATTCCAATCGTTGATAAGACACAACACTCGTCTGATGGTGATCGTTGAAGGATGCATGAGTGATAGCCTCCAACAGGAACGTTCCTTTTCGAAATTGATATCCTACCAGATCCTCCAGTCTGTGTAACTGCACTGGCAGAGTTGGAGTTCCGTCGAAAAGGATTGAGTGTGACTGGCTCAGAGGAAACCATTGCTCCTGTGGAAGTAATGTCCGGAGACAGATTCTGGCCTTGGGCAATCCTCCATCGATGAATGATGCGCCGATGAGTGCCTCGACAACGTCGGCCAATACTTTACTTGAGCAGAGAACCTTCTCATCTACCCGATTTTCTCTCTCAAGGACCTCGTCAACGAACGTCGGGCGCCATTTAGTTCCCGCGAAAGGCTTCATCAGGATGAAGTGATCAAGGCCAGCTTGAAGTGAGGCTTTCGCGAGATATGTGTTTGAGTTTGTACGGCCTTTCCCTGCAGTAAGATACTGCTCCGGCCAACGGAGATGTTGCGCCATAAGCTGAACGGATGTGTAGAGCTTAAGAACACAATCTCCCAGAAACTCGAGCCTCTGATAGTCTGATGCCTCGTTTGTCGAAGATGCGGTAATGGCACATGAAAGGAGCTCGAGGTCCGTAATAGCTACTGGACGTAGGATGCCTTTACTCAGCTCGTTTGCAGCCATCAAAACTTCGCAGCGACGGAGGATTGATGGAACGAACAACGCAAAGAGTGAGAAGTCAGCAGGTAGTTTGTCGATAGTATGCTCTTCCGCTGGCAGAGTAAGAACTGTAGTGTACGCGTTTACGTCTGCGTCTGCAGCATTGCGCAGATCGCAAGAAAGCGGTTGTAGGAAGTTTCTTCGTTTGGGGAATTTTGTTGCACTAATTAATAGCCGCTCAGAGCAACCCGAGGTGTCCTCTTCGATAAAGAATCCCTTGAACAAGTATCGAGAGTCAGGTTTACCTACTTCCCTTACAAGACCGAGACTTGATGGCATTGATGTATCTGTTAACCCCTGAGAATTGACTGTAAGGGCAGGTGTCGCTCCGATCATGGTTTTTTGCCAGTCTTCGATATTCTCAGGAAGATCGATCGGAACGAATAGCGTTAAGAAGTTGAGCCGCTTATCCTGCATTCGAGTGCCGTATACTGAACTCAGAAGCAAGTGAGTGACAATCTGTGCTGCTGTAACGTCCTCAGCACTCAGATGGACTGGCTCCAATGTTGCCACTTTCACTTGGAAGATGGTATCGTTGTTCCAGTACAAATTGAATACTGGGAGCGGAAAGATGCTCACGGGGAGGAGCATCACCATTTTAATAGCCGTAGAGAGTGGAGCTTGAACTGTAATCTCGGTTCTGGACCATGCTGTTGGCAAAGGCGTATGAGCATGCGCCACCGAAAGCCACGGATCGAAACTACGTGAGATGGGGACCAGCGAAGGTCCTTGTTGATTCTCGTTCATCTCAGGGACGTCTTCCATGTCTCTTGTCAGAGGCAACATGTTGTTGTTCACTAAGCCTGCTTTGAACAACGCCGAGTATGCCTCGAACGCAGCATCTTTCCGAGCCATCCGTTCTGTTGGCCACGGACGAGAGCTAGTTGCTTGCCTGACTGCTGGGTCCACAGCATTTGGTAAGACTATCTTTGCTGAGACCATGTCTTCTTGATCCCGAGAGTAGATTATCTGTGGCCGGCAGTCCACGTAGGGATCTTGTAAAGTTGCGCAGAAGTGTGACAAATGCGCCATTGCATTATCGGTGGTCAGTAGCGCCCTGTATATTGACCTTAGCGTCTACAGAAACACTTGAGTTGATGACTGACCCTGTGGAAGCAACCCGGAGATGTCGTTGATGTTCAATCGTCTCTTTTTCTTCCTGAGCCGGTTGTATCTGTCTTAGATCGTCCAAATATGCTGCCTTCATTACTTCCTCAAGATCTTGCCAACGTGCAGGATCTGCTGAAGCCGGATCATCATCCGCAAGCATTATGATGTACTTGGATTCTTGCTTCCTAGCTCGGCCTCTTCGCTGAATGAAGGACTTCAAGTTCTTTGGGGGGTCGAAGCATATGACAACATTACATGAAGATATGTCGATTCCCTCCTCAAGGACATTCGTGGTTATTATGAGGTTGATTGCCCCGACTTTGAAGTTGTCAAGAGTCTCCTGCTGGTTTCGAAGCTCTACCAGGTCGGTTATTTTCGTGTCGCGCATTGATGATGTAGAAGTGCCGACGAAGGTGCCGACCATGATTTGCAGCTCTGGGTTGACAGCTGAAGCTAGCAGTTGTGCCAGTGCTGCCACTGTTGCTCTCTGTTCTACAAAGACAAGACCTTTGGAATCAGGAGAAAACTGACCCTGGAGGAGGTCGAGGAGTAGCTTGGCCTTCGATGAGATGGAAGCAGCAGACACTTCTTCAGTGACGAGATGTGTCTTCACCCCCTCTAAAACGGTATCAAGGTACGTGATCTCCTTTCCAGTCAATTCTTGAGCGTACCCTGCGTACCGTTGAGCGATGAGGCTGCACTTGGTGATGCAAGTCTTGATAAACCAATCAGCGGCCCAAGCACCAACCTCTTCATGTACAGTTGATGCTTTGGCGGTCAAGCGCCTCAACTGCTCGTGGCAGTGCGTTTTGTGATTTAGTAGGACATCATTAAACCTTTTTCTGGCTACAGGATCTGAACTCAGGCGTTGTTGAAGCTCTACCACGTATGGATCCTCAAGGATGTTGAGCCCAAAATAAGCCGAACGTAAAGCACGCAATGCTGGCGTACTTGTCTTTTCCAGGTCGTCATGCGTCTTTCTTTGATAGACTAATTTGCTCAGTGCGGGTAGATACACGTACTTTGCCAGCTCAGCACGATGTTCTTTAGGCGTTCTCACTATAGCATTCAAGTTTTGTTCGATGACACTAAAAACAGATCAACCCGGGGACTTTCGTGCGAGACACGAAGGTGAGTTCGCATAGTGACTTACTGGAGACCACTTGCTTGTGCATTTATGACCGGGCTCGCGCTCAAGCCTAGCACTCGAGGAATATCCTTGGAGCTTCTCGCCAGCGATGCTCTGTAAAAATTCATCATGATCTGATTTGCCGGGTGGTTACCGGTGCAGTGGTGGGCTGTGCTGTAAGTCAGTCGTTCAGTCAAAGTTCTGAAGCCAGTCTCACTCACCTTCGTCGAATATTAGCAACGCGAGACGCGACATGGTCACGAAACCGTGTGTGAGCGCATCCAGCAGGATTGCGTGGGTTGAGAATACGATGCTGATATTTTTCAACACCTCGTCCCATACTTGTTGGTCCGACCACCTCTCAGTATTGTCCTCGCCGCTGAGGATGCGAACTTGGTATGCCGGCAAGTTGATCTTTGCCACTTGATATTGCTGAGAACAGAGCGTGACGGTGGGTGCGAGGAACCACACGAGCTGCCGAACGTTGAGAATCCCCTGACTAGATCGTTTCACATGATGGCTACCTTTAGGGGATCACAGCTTTCGAGCTCTATTCTGGCTCTGGTCAAAGCACTGCACAAGACGACCTTGTTAGCCATAGGTTCAAAAGCAGATCCGGCAATGACTGATATAGTAGGTTTGCACAGCTTCAGGCTACTGACATATGAGTTTTGCCACTGCCTGTATCCATCTAATGAGCGAAGATTTAGGCTCGATCACGACAGATATCGCGAGGAGAGGCAGCTTACAGCTACAATGATGTTTCTTTTCATACTCTCCTCCACCATTTCGACCTGGTATGGCCGCGGTCGGAAGGCTGGAACCTCATCCTGAGAATGATCATCATCGCATACTATAGGATCGGAGCGAGTCGTTTGATTCGTAGACTGATCCATTATGGTTATGGGCGAAAATGAGGCAAGCTTCCCGAATTTATGGTGATTTCCAAGGTTGATACCAGCAACTTCGTATGTCGCGAGCCCATGTGACCATGCAGTTGTTTGCTTTGTTTGTCACCTATTCACCTTTTCTCTGCCCTTCCAGGGCTCAATGGGTCTCACGAAGCAAGCCGTGGGGACGCTGGAACAGCCCAGCGGTACAGGTGATGCTAGCTATATGGAGCAATATGCTATTTAAGCACCTTCTGGGACATAGGTTCTTCATTCGATAGTATTACAATGGATGTCATCCTAAGTGAACAGGCGAGATCCGTTCTATCACTTGAAAATCACAGACTTGTCAAGTAGTCCTCGATTTCCTGAGGAGTCAGTTTGCGAAACCTTGGCCCCTTTGCCCCTTCGACACCTTCGTATCCGAGTAAGCGATCCTCCGGAGGTCCCACAATGCCTAGAGAACATGTTAGTAAAGCAATACCAAACAGGTCCTGTTTATTTACCAATCTCCACAGTCTCCCCGTTCATCTCGCCTTCTATTGTCTCCTTCAATGTGAGCAAGGCAATATGTATCGCGTCCTCCAACTCCAACCCCTCTGTATATCTCTTTTCCAGAAAAGTCTTGGCGCTCGTAGCACTTTTGCCAATTGCTGTGGCCTTCCAGGGAAAGTAGCTCCCACTAGGATCGACCTGATATAAGCTAGGACCACCCTTGAGTATGCCACCGGTCTTCCCGGACGCGCGTTTCTTTTCGGCCAGAGGCTCCCCTGCGTCTTTCGCCTCTGCCTCCGGCTCAATACCATCATCCCAACCTGCTATGAGCAAACTGACACCATAAGGTCTAACTCCTCCTGACTGTGTTGCCTCCTGCATGACTCTGGCAACATCCTGAACCAAGATTCTCGTCGGCGGGTACTCGTTGTAGACGCGCTTGTAGCCAGTGTGCGACACTCTGCGGGCTTTATCCACCAAGATCCGATAGTCCGGACCCATGCCAGAGTAGACCATTCCAATGTTTGGCGTGATCAGACTCACTTTAGACGAAGACTGAGAATCTATTAACGGCGAGGACGACTTCTTCTCTGTCGCGAGGACGATGCCATTGGTAGCTGTACCCGTGTGAGCTTCAACGTAATCAAGAACGGCGTGCACTTGTGAACTCACCTTTGATCCCGAGCGAGGTCACTCCTTGGTTGACTGCGTTCAGGGCATATTCTACCGGGGTAATCAGCATACGTGCTGGTAAGCATGCAAGCAAGAGGAGTTCGGAGCAATATACCTATTTGCACGAGCTTGCCACTGAATGACGCTTAGTAACCCTTATTCTCCCTGGATCAATCATTGCTTACCTGGGCGAGAATGTAGTGAGTGAAAAGGAGTATCGATCCGCCATCACTTAAGAAGTCCGATTTGCGAAATGAATTCCAAGCCTGCAGGATGGGACGCCCGCGAGAACTCTCCGAGAGTATGCAGACAGTAGGATTGCTTAAGATGAGTTGAAGGGGCGATGGCCGTAGTGAGAGTAGGCGGCTCGATATTATGTGCTGGGTACGGTAGAGGTAGGCAGCGGATGGTTCGCGGCAGAGGACTGTGAGGACCAATAGATGCGAAAGATCCGGATCACGTAAGGAAGGAGCTTGGGCCACCTGAGTTGGACAACAACAGGATGACGACCTCATGTGGAAACCGCCTGGACAGAACTGATGCAAAAGTCCAGCTGTCCCTTTGAAGAATTGCCACCCTCACATCATTATTGTGTCTAACTTCCAAGTAGTCCACTCCTGGAATCAAATCCCTATCGATGCTTGCAGACATGACTATATCAGCACATGACATGGTCAAGCATTCTCTTTGAAGCTGTGCAACCCCTAGATGTACAAGAAGGCTGCTTAACTTGGGCAGTGCCTCCTGAGACCGAACTTTTCTTCAACCGAAACATTCACTTCAAGAGGTTCAGCAAGCTGAAACCACTGAAGTGTTTAGAACGAAGCCCCGCTCCTCAAGCAGACTGTGGGTGGCTGAGATCGAGCGAACGCAGTGGTCCAGTCATGGACGATGACCATCGTACGGATAATCAAGACAATAGCACAAGTGCTCCAGGCGCGGACGAGACGCGTTGGCCTCCTCGCACATGCCGTATATGCCTAGAAACAGTTTTACCAACCTTCCAGGCGAGGCCCGAGGATCTGCCCGGAATCTTTCAATCTCAACCCTCTGTAACGTATCAGTCAGAGGAGGGCCGCCTATTACGTCCGTGCAAATGTAAAGGCTCCTCGAAATATGTTCATGAAGGCTGTCTACAGGCCTGGCGCCACGCGGATCCAAGCTATGGACGAAGAAACTATTGGCAGTGCCCGACTTGCAGGTTCAAATATCGCTTGGAAAGAGTGCGTTGGGCCCATTGGATTAGCAGCGCCAGTAAGTCACGGTTTTCCGAACTCAAGGGCAGATCCACCTCGATCATCCATATTGTTCTGGCTTGAGCCTCGCCATCAGATTAACAAGGCTGATTGTGAATTTTCTGGAACAGCTGCGCAGATTGTTATGACAGTCTCAATCTTACTTGGCGTGACCTTTCTTCTTGGTTTCATCGCAGATCCTATCATTAACATATACCTTGACCCTTACGGTGCGCTTTCTCCTCTATCCCATGCAGCCCGATACGAGGCCTTTGATCTGGAGGAAACTGAGTCTTCGTCGTGGTTGGAGCACTTCTCGAAGGGCTTGGCTTCGCTCGGCCTGCTTGGTTTTCTCAAGGTCATTTTTGCATCTCCATGGCGCATGTGGAATCTCAGGTCTTCGGGCGTGAGGAGCGGCAGAGCGGGCTCTTCAGGGCGGGAAAGGCTCGCCGATGTTGGCTGGGTGGTAATCATTGTAGGTGTGTGCACGTTTTTGGTAGTAAGTCTCCCGCAAGGCATCCCCAGCGAGACTCGTCCAGCTGAATGGTCGCCTCAGGCTGTGTGGAAAGCGGTAAGCTCTTGGAGTCGTCGTAGCCTCGAGCGAGCTGGGGAGCGAGTGATGGACGTACAGGCTGATGATGATGAGAATGACTGATGTTGTGCCAATCGGCGCAGCCCTTGATTACGCTTTCTGTTATATGGTATGGATCGCGCCGAGGACCAAGGTCGGTATCAATCAGGTCCACTTTTCGTGGATTGCGTCTCCGTCCCTGTTGTTACTCGTCCAGTTGCGCTCATATCCATGAGTTTTCTCCATCGCTGCAAGATGTACAACGCCAGGGTTCCCACAGCATCTTCAGGTGCCATCCGGTTGTATTCTATCTCCATTTGCGAACCGCACATCTTTGAGTTGCCACGACTTTTCAGTGTTGTGTCAATCAGTCTGCGTGCGAAGATAGATGCATGTGGGCCAGAAGAGGTCACAACGTCTTGTTTGATCATTCGGGGCCCACAGGCGCGGCCAAACCTGCTTCGGCGTCCCTTCTCCTTGTAAGGACGTGAATAAGTTGAGATCTTAAAGGATTGGTACAGGAGGACATGCGCTTGTAGCTCTGCTGGATAGATAGTGTGTCGTAGGTTGCAATTCTACCGTCAGTCTCGAGTGTATGCGTTTCACTTGTTGCGGCGCCGTCTGCGTACGAGGTCATTCGTTCCTCGCCCGCCGTCATCAGACGAAACCTCTCCCTTCCATTCGCCCAGAATTCTCACCACATCGCACCTTCTTCCAATGTTCTGACGCAGTTCACGATGAACAATGTAAACATCGCCGCAGTACCTCATCCGAGCCTGGATCCTGCAGTCCAAGTTTTCCATGCTCTCCGCCGCGATGTGAAAAAGTACATCGAGCCTCACGATGCGATTTCGGCCAAGAAATATGTCGCATTTGCGCGAATGATCATTCAAGTTCGAATTCAGATTTCTGCTTGGTGCCAGCCATCATGGGAGTTTACTACCAAGCCCAAGCTCCTCTCCATCCTCGCAGAACTCAACGCCTTCGTTAACCACTTGAGCGTGCAGTACAGCAACTGCGCGCAGGCGGTCCTGGCCGTTGGCGAGATTGTTCCCACCCTTCAAGGTCTTGATGAGAAGGATCTGTTGGCGACTGTCAAGAAGTGGGATCTGGTTATGAGGTAAGCGAATGCGAACCCGCACGCCGCTGATGCACCCGTTAACCGCGTAGAAGGAGCGAGCCGATTCCTAATCACGCTGGTTGCGAAGCCGTGGTCTTTGGAAGACTTGCAGAGCTGTACAAAGCGTCGATGTGGTACCACTGCAACGCACCTTTGTCGCTGTTGCCGATCCAGTTGGTCGAAGTCAGAGACGACCTGTGTAGACTCAGCACGAACCTCGACGCATTGTTCCGCTTTGCTCAAAGCCTCGAAAGCACAACCTCGTTCCTTCTCCGACAGTATTATGATGCTGTCGAGGCAATGTACCACGTCGGCCCATACTTTGGATGTGGAGGAGCTTGGTCTGAGCGCGATGACACAGAGCAACAGCCCAACTACACTGTCGAGCAAATCGAAAAAGAAGAGTCGGTGGAGGAAGATCAACCCTTCGGTCATAAGGGGAAAGGAAAGAGACCAGAGTGTTATGTGGAAGAGGGTGCACTGGGTCGAAGAAAATCATCGTCATCTGCAGAGATGGACGCCACCGGTTCAAGCCCTGCTGGGAGTGTGACAACCCCGACGAAACAGTCCCAGAGCTCCTCCCTGAAACGCACGCCGGCTATCCGCCGAAAACGCAGCAACTATGACCACGCGGCACGTATGAAAATGCGCGAAGCATACCCTGCAGGATGGTATGAGACGGATGGCGAGCCTCCAACCGACGCCGAGAAGCTCCAGCTTCGTGCGAAGGCTCTCAAATTCTTGGTTTCGGGGCCATCGACAGGTGTTCCCCCTCCGCAATGGGCTCCGCCTACAGACACGCCAGTGACTCCCATGAGGAGGGCGAGGAAAGTGGCTCCGACGCCAGACTCATCCGATTCCAAACTGCGCCGAGCCGGGCGGAAGATGCGTATGGTATGTAGGACCCCAAGTTCCCCAGAGACACGAGAAATCCTCAGCCCGAGTCAATGATTTTTTTTATTTCGTCATCACAAGCACCTTGGCTTTGAAGATGACTCTCCGAGACAGCTTGGTGTTTTCTTCTTTCCCGTGCTGATACTTATATACCGCAGGCGCTAGCACGCAAGCAACAGGGCTCAAGCTAATATCTTCCTCGTCAATGGCACCGATGTCTTCCATGCTGCTTGGGTCAAACTCGTGGCCAGGAATCTCGACAGCATACTGAGCATGTTGTACCCTCAAAATCCTCGCTAAGTATATGGCTCGTATCAGCAGTCGCCGAAGGCTCGAGGTACGTCCCTCATCCGGCTCCGTTGTTGTCAAGCTACAAACGATCTGGTCGAGGCGCTGAACAATTTTCTCGGATAGTGAAGCAGTATTCTCCGTTAGGCTCACGTCTTCGGCCCGTAACAGCATCTGGAATGTGGAGCACCGCCAATATGAGAAGGGTTCATCTGGTGCTTCGCACGGTCAGTAAAAACCAGAGGGGAAGGGGTTTGCACCTTACATTCAAAGAGATCATACATCGTCCTTACTGCGGAGAGGGGTCCACTCATTGGCAGTCCAAAGATGTATCTGTCTTCAAAAACCTCCATCAAGCCGGTACACAATACGCCTTGCAAGAACGGTAGCTTCGCGGGCATGAGTGCTTGAAACTCTGGGGCGACTTTTTGAATTGAGCGGGTTGCAGATTCCGATAGGACAGCATAGTCTGCCAATACAAAGCCTCTAAGTGCCATTTTCCGTTTGCAAGTCCTCTGCTTGACTTACTAATTTTGGATCTCCGGAAGTTATTGACAACCCAGTCTCTAGACTCGTGAAACATCTGTCCCATATGCTCTGCTATGTCGCTATCTGTGAGCTGATACTGCATATGAGTCAAGGCCGAAACGTTCTGTTTGAGTTCCAGCAACTGCCGGCGTAATACATTGGCTGCATCTTCGTGGTCAACTGCAGCTTTCTGCGCGACGTGCAGTTTTTGTTTCATGATATCTTGTTCCTCGAGCAAGCTCATGTATTTCATATCGTACTCTTTCTTCCAAAAGCGTTCCTGTTCTGATAACTCTGGCCGCACACCTGATGCCACGATCTGGAGCTTTTCGGAGATCTCTCGTTTCTCGAGCTGCGGTAATCCAATCTGCTCTGCTGACTTGATGTTGGAAAGCATCCCTTGTTCATCGCGAGCATCAGTCAGGGCTCGGATCTCGCCCTTGAGGCGATCGATCTCTTTCAAGTGGTCTTGCCTCTGGCAGGTCAGTTCTCCTACTCTCTCCACCAACAACCCCTCATTTTGTGTGGCTACCGCTAAGAGCTGTGCCAGCTTATATGCAGTAGGGAAGCTCCTTTCACTGTCGACTTCTCCGGGCTTGGGGCTGCCACCACGGGATGGCTTCGCAGCAAGACCGTGGCTGTAGGCATCCGGCGTCAGGTTGGCCCTCCCTGTTATCGTTGCCCCCAAGAGCGGCGACACCGGATGCGCTTCTGTGCCCTTATCAATCTGCGAATGCAGGCGGTCATCGTCGTTGCGTTTATCGACAGCGAGTGCCGCTTTTGGTGGAGACTGGATCGCGCTAAATGTCGTTACCGGTTTATCTGCGGGAGGTACCCCTTTGGTGGGCCGCTTCATCCGACTCGCTCGTTCTGAGTATTGGCAATTCAGTAATGCGCCGTGCAACGTCTCGGTCTGGTCCGCACGAACCAAAAATGATGGAATGCGCAACGTACCTTGAATCTTCCTGTCGTCTCCGCTCATTGCGTGGATGTTATTTTCCGGTGGGTGGAACGACATCAGACGGAAGGTCGATGGCGCTGGAGCCTTGTAGTAATTCGGTTGCGGGAACCCCTGCGGTCGATCAGCCAAAGCCCCACATTTAGCGGCGATACTCCCACGCTTTGAGCTCGTGCAGGGAACAAGGAACGAAACCCTTTTGACAATCGCATTGTCTCTGGCCTTACCCTGCGCTAACTCTGAGCAGTTCCGCTTGGTCAAAGAGTGGATCACGGTCATCCAATGAACCTGGATCCTCCAGCGGGGCCGGCGTTTGTACCAGTTCCTGCGCAGCCAGATACCAATAAGGGTCGCAGACACTCAGGCGAAGTGGTGAACGGTTCAATATCCGGGACCTCAAAAGCCGCGGAAGTTTCAAATGATCGATTGATAATCGGCATCGATTTTGGAACGACTTACAGCGGGTGAGTGAAATGCGCCGAGCTGCGTGCTTTGGGAGCTTCTCGCAACTGACCATCGCAGCGTTGCAGTCGTGTATAGCGCAAATCCAGAGGATATTGATATCATCAAGACGTGAGTTGGTCTTGCAAAAATTGTGAATGATACCAATAATCAACCTAGATGGCCTGGCGGCAACGGCATTTCGAGTGATAAGGTTCCTACAGAGATTGCTTACCACTCTTCGGCCGCTGCAAATGAGGCCGCCGAGAATGGAGACGGCGGTCTCAATTCGACGGTTGCAAAATCCGCTGCCACGAACATTAAGTGGGGGTTCCAATTCAAGCCCGAAGAACCAAGATTGCGATGCATTAAGCTATTCCTTGACCGCAACCAAAGGCTACCATCCTTTGTCTCACCTGTAGAGACTGCATCTCAGTTGCGCAAACACGAGCGAACAGTGATTGATGCGGTCTCTGACTATCTATACCAGCTCAAGGAACACACCATCAATACCCTGATTCGAAGATATGGCGAGACATTCATGTCGACTACCAAGGTCAGTGTCTTCCGCGTGATGCGCCCATGTCAGCCATCAGCGGGAAATATTGACGTGGCTGAGACTTAGGTGCATTTTGTTCTTACTGTTCCAGCGGTGTGGTCAGATGCCGCGAAAATGGCAACTCTTCAAGCTGCGGAAAAAGCTGGCATGGGAACAGAACACCATGTCAAGCTTATTTCGGAGCCTGAAGCTGCAGCAGTGTATACCTTCAAGGCCATACAGCCGACTCAATTCAAAGTCGGTGACAATTTCGTTGTCTGCGATGCCGGTGAGTACGCTTCCTGGGCGAGCTTGACGGAACCTCAGCTGAAGAGAGTTGTGCAGGTGGAGGCACCGTGGATCTGATTGCCTATAGGATCACTCAGCTTTCACCGCTACAGGTGGAAGAGTCGGCTGTGGGGACTGGAGGATTATGCGGATCCGCGTTCCTGAACTACCGGTTCGAGGCTCATGTGAAAGCCCGCCTCGGTGATCAAAGGTATAACCACATGAGGGATAGAAAAGCAAAAACGTGGAACATGGGCTTGAAATACTTCGAAGAGTTTGTGAAGCGGAACTTCAACGAGAATGAGCATCACGAAGTGAACGTGCCGCTCCCGGGTCTGCCGGACGATGAGACAATCGGCCTGGACAGCGGATTCCTGATTCTCACATCTGAACAAGTCAAAGAGATCATCGAGCCAGTCGTTCAAGAGGTTGTCGGCTTGGTCGAAGGGCAGGTACAGAGTATTCGACAGAAGGGCGAAGTCGTCTCCGGCATAATTCTCGTCGGTGGGTTCGGCCAATCAAACTACCTATACAACAAGTTGAAGGCCCACTTCAACACTGAGCCCCCTCCACCTTATACCGAGCGGCCCACGCATGCGGCCGCCGTCGTGCCCTCTCGGAATATAGAGGTCTTACAGCCGATGTATGCCTGGACCGCAGTTGTACGGGGTGCGGTCCTTCGCGGTCTAGAGGGAAACATGGTGATGAAGAGGAGGAGTCGCTGGCATTACGGCACGACTTACGCAACCGTCTTCGACGTGGATAAACATCCGGCGAGCGAGCGGTACTACAGCCACCTCTGGGGCCGCTGGATGGTGAGCAATCGCATGCAGTGGCACATTGAAAAGGCATGTATCTCGGTGTCAACCCGGAATCTGCGTCGATTGCTCATACGTTATGTTGCTTTAGGGCGCCCAAATTTCGGACAACCAACCCATCTCTTTCCACTACACCAGGAACTTTCGGCCTGGGCAGTCGCTAGTTGTTGAAGATGACTTACTTGCTTGCGGGGACGATATGGCGCCCGATTCCTACAATAAGTCTTTAATCAACGTTTGCACCTTGACTACCGATCTCAGTGCGGTCCCAAAGTCGTTATTCACGAGGCTCACCACGACTAAGGGAGTTGAGTTCGACAATCTCGACTTTACCCTGGACATGCGAATCGAAAGTGCAGGGTTGGCCTTCGAGCTCAAGGTAGACGGAGTAAGGTATGGTGGAGTATCAGTCAAGTTTCGTGAGAACGGGTGGACGGATGGAGACGCATCGCTATACGGGTCCCCTCATGGTCCTACCTTCGATATCGCCGCCCGCCATGGCTCGCTTGCGTCCTTTGACACCACCGCATAATATGTACAGCGCCATTACATGCATGTAGCAGTAGTACAAAATCTGTAGAGAATGCCCAAAGGCTTCGAAACTCGTTGATCATCCTCCAACATCCTGTGCAGGCACGGGAATTATGTTTTCTCCGAAGCAAGAGCAATTAAACTCAGTTCATCAATCCATGCCATGCTATCGCACCGGATCGTTTGTGAACCTACCTTCATAGCTACATGTAGGTATGCGATCGCTGCGGATGTCGCCCAATGGGCCAAGCTTGGCAAGGGTTTAGTCTGACAAGGTTCCGCCGCGGGGCCGGGGCGGGAGCCGGCCACTCGCGTTCCAGACGCGGACGCGCTTTCAAAACTGTCGGCTTGTCAATAATTCGACTCAATCGGATCATCAGGTCGTCCCCGCGACTGTTTCATCTCTGGATAACGGAAAAGGCCTTAAGTTTTGTGTCTCCCGTATCCGAATCCAGTCACCACTCTCTTTACATGATGGATACGAGTAAAAGACGCCGCGTTCAAAGCTCGTCCCGTGGTAGACCATCCTCATCACGCAAGGGTGATCCCAGAACAGCGCACCGAATTCGTCCAAAACATGCCGCCCAAAAGCATCAAACAGCGCAGCAATTTCAATACCTCAAGCCTCGTACACGCCATATACCTGAACAGGTTGTTGCGAAGCAATGGCAGCCCTTGTCCGAAACCGCTGTCCAGAATGTTCGGGAAATATTACTCGCTACTAAGCGGCCGGTGATAATGGGTCAGCGTGACGAGCGACGAAGGATAGAGGCAGAAGCAATCGTGAATACGCTGGTAAGAAAGCTTGAGAAGAAGCTTCCGAGGATCCCATTCCCGCCGAAATCGAGGATCCCACATTTCGACCTAAATAAACTTATTGAAGAAAACGTAAGGAGACCAGACTTATCCCTCAAAAACTAGTACATGATCGCCTAATTCTTCATAGAGGGCGCTCGAGAACCAGCTCACTCCAGCTATGCATTCAGTAACGCTCCTGAAGGCCGAGATTGAGAAGGAGGAAGCGGCTTTGGAGCAAGATGAGCTAGCCTTGCAAGAGCTGGAGACTAATGCGAAGGCGGAGCACACAATGCAGCAGAGTCAGGCTAAAAAGGTCATTCATTCATCTTTCCTCGTCTTTTGCAACCGCTAACTTGACAAAAGATGCATCCACTACTTCATCAAACTGAAGAGTTCTCGGAGGGACCGAGCGACTCTGAAGACATTCGGCCCCTCCCTTCAATGCTGCAGAATGTTTTATCCGACGTAGATCCAGAACTGAAGCCTATTCTAGAGCAGCTGGAGAGCCATCTGATGAGCATTGAATCGAATCATGCCCAGATTGCAGGCTTGGAAGATATTATTGCTGAAGTACACGCCGCACTGTGCGGCCGACTCAATGGTCACATGAGCCACAGCCAATACGATCTGATAGCTAATTCCACGTGTTGAAAACATTCCTTTGGAACCCTTACACGTCATTGCAATCACTAACTCTAGCCGCATCCCGTTCGTGGATTTTGACTAACATGTGTCTCTAGACTGACGTGACCATTGTGCTTGCGTGCGGAATAAATGGATCAACGAGGAGGAGGGATGCTTTTCTGCATTGACAAGCAACATCTCTATTTAACGGCGAAACTGTCGACGCTAGCAGAGCAAGCTGACAGACAAGTGACATTGAAATCGCCTTGGATAGGCTCCATACTGATCAACTCGCCATTGTATGGGGGTTTCTGCTCCATCGCATCATTTATGGAATTATACGTGCTTCTGCAGAGCCGAATTTCGTTAATGTAATCCGTACTCCGTATAGACCGGGGCATTAGTCTCCAGCTCTTGCAAGGCTAGCTCATCTTGCTCCAAAGCCGCTTCCTCCTTCTCGATCTCGGCCTTCAG
>QQTW01000255.1_pt1 | contig 32506 bp, 27 predicted proteins | sample 1904831 | NCBI WGS metagenome assembly QQTW01 (sample SAMN09435610, study PRJNA476489) | Subsurface metagenome, whole genome shotgun sequencing project.
TAAACAAAGCTTCCTGGCTCGCTTATCAAACTCATGCCCGGCATGAGTTTAGGATAGGCTTAGCGTGTATTCAACACTACCTACCTAGATAGGTATCCATAGGTATACCTCATCATCGGGAAAAATCATTCTATCAACGATAGATAATAGACACCAGGGCCAACCTCTTTACTTTGATATGCCGCGACGTATCATAATAGATTGATCCGAATACACGGACTAAATTTCCACACACGGTCTCCTAGTTTCGTGTGAAGCAGGTAATAATGCCGAGCGGCAGTCTCAGTTAAAACCTTGGAAGTTGGTAAATGGTTGGATTGCAATGGGGTCCACGCGTGAAACGTCCCTTGAGCTCTACAATGTCCAAGTTTGCCGCCCTCAAGGCCGCTGATACCTTTCTCGGTTATCCTGCTCTCTCTACTAATTCAACAATACGCGACTCCTATGGAAATTCGCGGCGATGCAGATTTTATCGATCATGGCTGCGGCCCTGATTTGTCTCAAGGTTGCAGCAAAAGACAACAAGAAGGACGACGAACAGGATGAGGGGCAGAGCGAGTGGCAGAACGGGCCCCTATATTGCAACTTCTGCTATGACCGGTCCAACGCTCACTGTCAGGAATGCATCAAAAACTGGACGGAGCATATCAGTGATAAAGAGGATAAGCTACGGGTCAGTTTTCCAAAGAATCCATTCCTGCAAGCCTTTAAACAGCAATCAAGGTTCAAAGGCTACGCTAAATAGATGGTCGCTCTAGGAGATGCGCTCGTGTTTTACCAGCTATCATGGATGCAACGCTTACATGGATTTGTGCGAGGACGTCGACGGGGCTCTGGACCGCGAAGACATATATCTCGGCGATTATTTCGATCCCATGATCACGAACCTCTTATGCTGAGGAACATGGTTCCGAAACCTAGACGCTGCATCGAATCCATATCGCATAGGCTGCCATCGTCCGACCAAACGCAGGTTGAACCGCCTTTATGGAATTAGCCTGGGATCAAGTCTGGAATCGTGGCTCATGAGGTCATTCTTTGGCCGAAGTGTGCCGGCTTGGCTATCATGGTGTCCGCTACAAAACTCGGCTCTAATTCAGCTGTACAATCGCAAGCTCTCTCAACACACACAAACCCAGAGAATCTCTCGCTCGAGGAGCGGCACAGGTAAACAGGTATAATCAACAAAGTACAAGCGGAATTGGCTCAATGTAGCTTGAAGCCATAGAGACTTCTGCGGAATATTTGAAATTATCAACATCTTACAATGATATCTATAACTTGCTCGAGTAATTCTATGATTTTGAAAGTGAATTGGATCTAGCGCTAGTGCGTGCTTTCCAACGACGTATCCATCTATGAAAGGGTATCCCAGGAGCTGCCGATCTGCGCGTGGATCGATTCGAGCAAGTGTGAAGGCAACTCTTCCTCGAACTCGTTCAGCGGGTATTCCAAAGGCTGATCCGCGTTGGCCACCGTAAACTCTTGGACACTTTTGACGAGTGGTGTCCACCAAGTCGGTACCGGCCTGTCAGGCCCCAGGATACCTCCGACCTTCGTTTGCTCTTTCACAATCCCAACGAGGTAGTCCATCAGTCGCTCCAGTCCAGAATCCCCATTTGCGGCGTGCTCCTTCACGATTCTGGCCACATGCTCTTGATATCTCTTCTCTAGGCTGCTGGATTTGGTAGGGCTCGGTTCCGGTTGTGCGTCATCCGGTACTTTATTCTCCTGGTTCTCTTGGAGGTATTCGCGTGCGTCGCGCAGAAGAAAATTGGCACCTTGCTCTCCGAGTTCGGCGATACCAGTGGCGGCTAGAGCCGAGCCAGCGGCCGCCATGAGCAGCGGAAACCCTCGTAAACGCGTGCGGAAAGCTTGCACGACAAGGGCAAGCACGAATGATGTGACGAAATAATCTGATGCGGGGACATCTATGATACTGACATCGCCAATGTTGGCACCCTGGGTTTGTTAGGACCGCTGGCGCGCAACGAGCGGTGGGTTAGACCGGTGAGGTAGTCAACTTACACCTAGCAAGGAGTCTAGACCCGTACTACAGACCACAGACAGGAAAAGCGTAAGAAGCGTGAATAGGGAAAGGGGAGTCAAATGTTGACGAGCCATTACAGAGGTGGTAAAATTCGACAAGAAATGTAGCAAGGAAAATAAAGAGAAGCTGCTGCTGCAGCAGACGAGAACGGAGAGCGGGCCGATATAGCCAAAGACAGCCCTATCTGCAATCTCTTCTCTAAGAAGCACCGGCACTTACTGAGAAAATTACATCCTTGTGTTCACGCAGGCGTACCCTGAGCCCACCGCCTAGAGGCGTTGATAAGTGTATCACACCATGAAGCGAAGCCTGTGCGGAGGCACAGCATCACAGATGCAATGAACACGATGTGTCCTGCTCGTTCTTAGGCAGTCTGATTTGCGAGTTAGACGCGAGAACTGAGGCCAATGATTGGCCAAAGAAGGAATCTGATCTTGCGGTCGGAGGCAGAATTAGGAAGGAGGAAAGACCGGCGTAAGCAGAGCAAAGCCTCAAATATCCAGCGTCTCCATGTCAAAAGCAGATCGATAAGGGTACAAGTAAGAACAAGGGTGATCCAGGAATGTCTTCGTGCCATCATCGGATGTCAGTGCCGCCGCTATAAAGTTTATCCATCCTCGTCACGGGTAGCGACACCCTGTCTCGAGCTTGCCCAGGTGTAGATGACTCACAAAGAACAGAAGTGAAGGTTGATATGTACGTGGGGCTCCCTGTAGAAAAGACCAGAGACATAGCAAGCATCGTCTACACGCGTAAAAGCTTGTGTGATGATGGAGACAGTCCTGAGGACCTCGGGAGCATTCGCCGCGTTCCGGAACCATCTCCATGCTTAGCGAGTCCGGATAAACCTCGGCTTCCATGGTTTCGTGACGACGATCATCTTATGGGGTCATTACAAGCCAGGAGGTTCCTCAATATGTCTTGCGAGGATTGAGCAGCGATTTTCTATGTCAATTCTCAAGGCTGCGCAATGTCATATCTCGAAGCAACTAGCCCACAAGTCCTCCAACGCCTTCATCAGCCTCCTTGACGAGACAAGCGTTCTGGCGAGAGCCAGAACAGCTGACACGGAACGAGACAGTAATGGTAAAGTCGCCAACGTGGTTGTGGAGGCTTTGACTGCGCCTGAACGCTAATCTCATCTCATTACAGATTCTACAGTTCTTGGGCGTCTGATTGCAGTCAAAGACAATATATGCACAACTGAGTTCCGCACGACCTGTGCGTCAAACATCCTGCGCAACTTCCGCAGCCCCTACGATGCCACCGTTGTAGAAAGACTCCATCAACATGGTGCGATCGTGGTGGGCAAGACGAACATGGATGAATTTGGTATGGGATCGCACTCCATCCACTCTGCGTTTGGGCCCGTCGTTCAGAGAAGGGGACCCTACGGGCTGGCCACATCTGCTGGAGGCAGTTCGGGAGGAAGCGCGGTAGCGGTAGCAACTGAGCAGTGCTGGGCGTACGTACGGCCGTATCTTCTGAACGGAGACATACTCAGACCACAATAGAGCCCTTGGAACTGATACCGGCGGCTCCGTGAGGCTACCCGCAGCTTATACTGGCATTGTTGGCTTCAAGCCGTCATACGGACTCGTATCTCGGTGGGGCGTCGTAGCCTACGCAAACTCTCTGGATACAGTCGGTATTCTTGCCAGGTCGGTGGACGATGTGCGCAACATGTTCGGTATGCATGTTTTCTCTTCTAGCTTTCATAAACGCAAGGTATACTAATCAACACTCTAGACGTAGTGGAGGGATACGACGCAAAAGACCCAACGAGTCTAACTCAATCCATGAGGGACCGCATTCGCTCGCAGTTGGCCCGAACTTCTTCACCAAAAACATACCGCATTGGCATTCCGATGGAGTACAACGTCAAGGAGCTCTCTGTCACCGTTCGCGATGCTTGGTTAAAAGTCATTCGCACCCTCGGACAAAATGGGAATCCGGTCTCTATAGTTTCACTTCCCACCACCCGTCACGCGCTATCAACTTACTACGTTCTCGCGCCCGCCGAGGCGTCTTCCAATCTGGCAAAGTACGACGGGGTACGGTACGGGACGCGAGCACCTGGCCCCGACAATGCCAACGGTGTCTTGTTCTCACGAACGCGCGAAGAAGGGTTTGGGTCCGAGGTGAAGCGACGGATCCTTCTTGGCGCATACACTTTGAGTGCTGGCGCCATTGACAATTACTTCATCCAAGCGCAGAAGGTCCGGCGGCTGGTGCAGCAGGATTTCGATCGAGTCTTTGCCAGTCCGAATCTCCTCGTCGACAAGAGACCTGAGGTTGTAGAAGACGACGGGCGAGTCGATGTCTTGCTATGTCCGACGGCACCTACTCTTCCCCCCGCGATCGAGCAATTGCACAACCAGAATCCGGTACAAGAGTATGTCAACGACGTCTTCACGGTTCCTGCTAGTCTAGCTGGCCTGCCGTCTCTCAGTGTTCCGGTGCATTTAGATAAAGGTTTGGGCTTTGAAACCCCGGAGGGACCTCCAGCATCAGTTGGACTTCAGATCATAGGACAATATGGGGACGACGATGCTGTGCTACAAGTAGGCAGACTTGTAGAAGATTTGATGGCTTCGTGACGCGGACATCTGCCGGACCAACAATGCACCAGTTGTATTCCCATATCAATGTCCTAGGGCGACGTCACAAAATTCTGGGACTACTGATTTCTCTAACATCTCATCAAGCCTGGACAGGCGGGGAAGGCGCAATTTTGGCCCCAACGGCATTGTATTACTGCGTATAAAATATGGAGTCTATCAGCCCATGTCCGGCTCGGTATTTAGCTGTTTAACGCTGAAGTGCATGCAATACAAAACTCCTATACAACAGCAATCACTGATCCGAGTCCAAAAATGCGACCCTGCAATAAAGCTTCACCATCCGGCGTGAGGCCACTGACCTCTCACAGTGCGCAAGCTGAATTAAGATATTCCCGCCTTGGCCTTCGACCTTCCTCGAGCCCCTTCCGTCGTGGTATGCATATCATCACTGGCCTTATCGCAATTTCCGTTCGTGGTATTGGTCAGCAAAGGTCCGCTCGTATTTGTACGTTCACAGGGCAGGCATGTCCGGAACGATCTGGCGTTTCGCACCCTCCTTTTCAGCGCACGTTGAACTTTCTCTGTAGCGGGCTTTGCCATGCCCCAACCGTCCGACGTAGGAGTCCTTCTAGGACTTTGATTCTGGCGGTTTTGGCGAACAGGAGAGTCGAGGACATTAAGTGCACGCCGGGATGGGGTACCTACTGGCGACGGGGGCGGTGCTTTGGGTGAAACAGCTATCTTCCCCGCTTCGCTGCTCTTTTGGTTTTCACAGTCGGAGTCGTCCTCACGAACGAAGATCGTGGAGTAGATGTTGGCAGAGCCAGGAGAAGGAGATCCGTACCAGTTCGTGCCCAGTGGGGTCCAGTAGCGCCTTTCCAGTGGAGACTGCTGCGAGGGAAGACCATTCCTGTCGGGCGTCTTGAGCGGAGCAAGCTGTTTCTTCCCTTTCACACGTTCAGGAGTGACGAGTGCTGACTCCCGCTCGCTGATGGCCTGATGATTTTTCGCAGATGTGCTGTCGTTTCGGATGAAGTCCGCAATTGTCAGGCGACCCAGGGCCTTCGTATCAGGATCGGTCTCCTGATCTGGCTGGCGTTGCTCCTCCTGCGCGACAACGACTTTTGCCGTGGAAGTTATCTTCGACGACGCTATTCGAAAGTTTTCAGCATCCGGGGGAGCTCGTGCTTTAGTTCGATCAAGGGAAGAATCAGCCGTGGACACGGGTGAGCCTGATTTTGCGGCCTGGGACTCCAACTCAACCCGAGGCAAAGAGATACCCGCATTGCCGTTGTTTGGGTTATCAGAGTCTCCGATGTGTCGATCGTCCCGAGCACAACTGTCCTGTTCAGAAGTTGTGTTCACGCAACCCTGCGTCTGACCAACAGATTGCGAAATTCCAGATGTGCCGTCGGTTCCGACCACGTCATCTTGCTTATTCGCCCCTTCGCTCTTCGTAGCGCCAATCGAGGGCAACACCTTCAATGGTATGACCTGCGAATGTGGATCGGCATCATCAAAGGAAGTTTTCCCGAATGCCTGGTCAAAGGGATTGGTCGGCCTCTGGCACAATCCTCCCGGAAACACTGCCACTTCTCTTCCCGACTCAAGCTTGCCCAGACCAGCATCAGCTTGGTCTTGAGGGAAGGAGTAGGGCTGGCATAAAGACTGAGTCTGGAACGGGTCCTCCAACGGTAGGTTGGTTCCGGGCATTGGAGTGATGACCGTTTCAGCACCACAACCAGGAGTGGCAAAGAGCTTCTGAGATGACTCAGGTTTCAGAAAATATCCAGTCGTCGAGGATATGTCATCCAGGCTGAGGTTGCAGCGCCTTCCTAGAGGAGTCGGTCTTTCCAATGGACCCGGCATTGAGTGTTTGGGAACACTTCCCACAACGAACTCGGGTTTGATGTTGCTCGACTGATCAGAAGTTGTGAGATTCGCGTCCTCAAGGCTTCCGAGACTTGGAGTAGGAATGGTGACTTCCACGGCGGGAACTGGGACAGGAATAGGAGAGGACCGATGCACCGTCAGCTCCGTGACATCACGGGTGGATAACGACATTCGACTGGTCCTACGACCAAGTGTAGAGGAAAAAATACTTCTGACGGTACTTGAGATGCTCGCGGTGTCGGTAGAGTCTTTCCCTTGGGCTCGACGTGTCGGAGTCCTGCAGATGCTCTCATCCACAGAGTTCCGGTCCACAGGTGGAGACGCGTTAGAGACGTCAACTTTGGAAAGCCGGAAGGTGCTTCTCAAAGAAAGCTTTGAGAGTGTTGCCTCCTTCTTTCTGGGGAAGAGGCGCTTGGAGGACTGGCACGGGGGATAGCAATCGCAATGATGCTCGGGAACTGCTAGCCTGATGGAAGGGTCAGCTCAAGCCAAAGAAGGTACTCTCATTGGGCTGTCACATTGGTTTCTCCGTGAGTAAGCCTGTGCCGATCAAGTCGGATATGCTTTCCTTGGCTCTCAGCAGTCGGTGTGTCACTCCGTCAGCCAAGCGCCGTGGGAGACTCTTCTTCTCCTCCGGCAGGTCTTGGGGACCTAGGAGCTGGGCGCGGAGCATTTCTGCGGCTTTGGATGCCGTCCTTGGGACCTCTTGCGATAGAGGCATTCTCTGTAGCCTTGACGAAAAGTTCGGCTTGCGTGAATGTTGGAAGACGAGGTCAAATCAAAGATGCGTTTCGTGGTATTTGGATGCTCAAGATGAGTGACAAAGTTTCTCGGTGCATGCGGGCACCTGTGTCGCGGGTAGTTGCGAAGAAGACATGGCAGGTACAAAGGCGAGCCGCGATTGCAGGTTCTTGACAATGAGTGCGAGAGAGGAAAGTGCTGCCCGTTCCCATGCTGTCTGATGAGCATGAGTTGACCAATCTGTGGGTCAAGACTGGACTGACATATGCTGATTCAGAATGTCCTTGATGCGGTCTTTCGAAAAGACAGTTCCTGACATCTGAAGGCACGGGATATCATAGATGAAGTCAGAAAAAAGTGTCAATGGCGTAAAGCCGAGAATCCTGTACTTTGATGGACATCGGGACGCCATAAAACAAGTAGACAACTTCACGACTTTTTGACATCATCGAGCGGACATCATGTCGCACCAATGTATGCCGGGCTTATCCGCTCAAAGTAATTTTCTAGATATGAGATCCCGTATTTTGCCTCCTGCGCATGCGGTGCTTGTGTCAAGAACGCTCTAGTTGGCCGGCGGTGACTCTGACGACTCTATGCGTTTCCGTTTCCATTTCCAGTCTTGCTCATCGAGATATGCATTTTGACCCTTTATTTCCCACCGCATAACCCTGCCTCTGATGGAGATGATCTCATACTTTACAGCTGTCAGCGCACCTCTCATGGAGACAGCAAACGGACGGAAGCAGCTTACACAGTCGGTAATTGGTGTGAGGGGGATGACCTTTGCTCCAGTGTAGACTTCCGGGGGCAAGCATTGCAGCCCTTTTTGTACGCACTCGCGGACGATCCCCTCGCAATGTTCACCGCAATGCAATACAGGAATATGCCAGTCGAGTCTCCAGCCACTAGCCGTTCTCTTGGGAGGCTCGTATTCGTGCAGATCGTGACCGATCCTCCTCTTACAAAACTCTTTCACGCTTGTGAAAACTCTATCCGCATACGGATGATCTAAGTTCACCGACACCGCGATCCGCTTAGGCATCACCTCGAAGAGGCAGGGAAATCGAAGTTCATCGCGACGGGCAAGTTGGTGAGCAGCAGTGTCCGTGGCTGGGATAGTCACAGCAAAAAGCGCGATCGCTGAAGTCAAGAAATGAAGACTCAGAAATGTATTGCATGCTCGCAACATAGCAGGCTCAAGCCACTGAACGGACAACGGGGCGTAAAAGATGATGCGGCATGAAAGAAATCAGGGCAGGTCCATTCGACGAGGTAGACGGCTATAAGGTAAAAGCAGCGCGCACAAACCTTATATACCTCCTACTTACGTGGCCATACATATGTGACATTGTATGATTACGGGAGCTTCCATTTGCAGGGACATGACCATAGGTTGTGGCCTTGCCAGATGCGCGCAAGGAAAGGCTGCCAGAAGACGCAACATGTGTAGACTGAGGGAGCAGGTGGACCTGACAGAGCGCGCCAGCTGGTGTCACTAGCGATGTCCTGACGTATGAGAGTGTGGAGGTTCCTAATGAAGACCGACAAAAGGGCACACGGGCGTTGATTCAGGGATGCGACCTTGGATCATTTATTAAAGGTGTAAAATTGTGGCGGATGCGGCGCGTGCTCTTGTTCCAAAGTTGTTGCCTGGTGGCCTCAGAGGCTTGGAGTTGCGGCCTGACAACCTCGGGACTTCTAAAAGTCGTCCAGAAAGTATATCTCTTGGCGTCAAAGAGCTCCCGGCCACCTGCAGCTTCACCAAACCCAATTCTGAATCACTTACTGCGAAAGAGATATAAACCATAGCGTTCGATCATTTTGCTGCAGTGGCATTTATAGTTTCCATCAAATGGCTCAAGCCAAGGATATCCCTTCTCTAGACGAGATCATTCAAGCTGGTAAGCTTTTCCCCGGACCTCCAGGCCAGTCGCTGACCTGGACAAAACAGATCGAAAGCGTCGGCGGAATGAGCAGTTGGCAGACCGAATATTTGGCAAAGGACGGAGGTCAAGCGCGACTGGAGTAGAAGGTCGCAAACCCTTCCCTGGACCTGGGGCAAGCCTTGCGAGCAGAGTGGGCGTCACAAAAGTTTGTACCGCCCTGATGTCTCATCAACGACATTCCGAGGCTAAGAAAACATCACACAGCGCTCTCTGTCCGCGAATCCCAAGGTCAACCCCAACCGCCGCTCGGATGATGACTCTAAGGTCAGCACCACCCGTGTCTCAAAGGGACCGCAGCCTCCCCGAACAACTTCAGCATTGCGCATTGAACAGGCGAACCGCCTTTACGACAACATAAGAGCGGAAAGGTCTCACAACGGCGCAAGCAATGGCTACTCCGACATCAGCATCCGTGGTATGGCGGGGCCATACACCGTAGTCGCAAGCAATTTCGCCCCCGGTACAACAGCGGCTGACATAGAGGCCGTGATGAGTCCCGTCGGAGGCGAGATGACGAGCTGTCGCCTCGTGAGCTCACAGCCTACTGTCATAGCGGAGATGGTGTTCATCGAGCGGGAGGGTGCGGATAACGTGGTATCAATGTTCAACAACAAGAAGGTACGTACACCACTTTCTGATCAAGCATGTCCGCAGACTTATCGAGATTGAAACGACAGGCAGATGGCAGACTCCTATATGTGTATATGAAGAATGGACCTCCTCACAGCTTCCAATCCAGACCGCGCACTGTCCCGGAACCGGCTTCGAGGTATGAGCGGGACACCATGGATGTCGACGGGGATAAGAGCATCCGGTCTCAGGAGAAGACTGAGCGTGAAGTGCGACCCAATGTGCAATACGCCGACGGACGCTACGGCTTTCCCGAGACCAGAAGTGGAGACGTAGTCGGGTCCTTCAGAGGAGGCCGGGGCAAACAGGGATTATTCTCCGACCGCATGGTTCACCAAAGTCGTACTTATCGGCCATAACTCGGCATCCTGAGTCTGGCATCTGGTGTAAACTAACAACGGTTTCAGGCGTCTGCTAGCATATTGTCATCTGTCGAAACGGGCTAAATGGTTCTTCTAGACAGCTAAACAACTATCAATGTAAAATTTCAGCGGAAAAGAGCCGGTGGTCACCGTTACAAATATTCCTGCCGGTTTTATCAATCGTGTTAAAACTAAGAGATGCCTCCTCACTGAGTCCTCAGCGTCCGTATTCCAGCGGGATTTCGCTACCAAGGTACGAGCGAAAACATTTATAAAGCTACCCGGTACCGAGGACTACTCTTCTCGTGGGTTCTCCTGAAGTATCTATGTACTCAGTACCACCACGCGACGTTCGGCATCTACCAAAACCTCAGCCCTCTCAAGCAATCCTGCTCAGTCATACGTAAGACCAGCTCAGACATCTCGATCCGTTCATCTATGGATATTCACATGATGTGCTCGTGACTAAGCGGTGTAACCTGGGCAGCGTACTATTTATTGTTGATCTTTTACAGCGAGGACAAAGGCCCAAATCTCGTGCCGTCGAACAGTCAATTCTCTGAGATCGCATATCAAACTAAATGCTATGGCTGACGAAGCACGTCCTCAGTGGGATGAGTCCCAATACATCATGGGCCTTGCACATCTCGAGAAAGTGCAGAATCATGTGATACCACTTTGCTTCCGGTCATTTGTCTGTTTGCTTGCGCGCTGACGGATGTATAGCTTGATGAACTCCGCTTGACAATACCCAGCATTGTTCAGACCCTATCCGGCCGCCATAATTCGCCTGAAGAACTCTTCAAAGACTTTAAGAGGATTCTTTCCGAGAGCAGAAAAAGGCTGACTGATTTCAACGCGATTTGGTCCAGCGGTGAGACGCAGATGTTGTTTAAGAATGCGCAGCAGAGTAGACATGCGCAGCCTGACCTGAGTGTGGACTTTCCCGTCCCTAGACGCGGCTGGATTGAAGAAGCCGGGAAGCTTCAGCTCCTTGTCGAAAGCCAAAAAGGCCAGAGCTCAATCGAAAGTGGGACGATTCAATCCAGTGCTGTAACTCCAGAGGCCGACATTGATGGCATGGTGACTGCGTTCAAAAGTGCCCACCCTAAAATCCAAGTGGAAACTGTTTCCCCCGATCACGTCTTCAAGGTTTGTCCATGCAATCACCCCTGGGTTTGCCCTGCTAATTCCATTCGTAGATTCGCCTGAGAGCAGCCGGCTGGCCCATGACATTTGTCGTTGAGCGAAAGATTGACAAACGCGTTACTGTCGGCTGGACGGCCACTCTCCTCGAAACGTCGGTTCTCTATGAAAGTGTTAAGCGATCTATAGCTTCGAGGCCGCATCAAGATGACTTGCGGTATCTGCTGGTATGTTCCTGCCCGATATCTCACTGTGTATGCCTATACTCATCCCTGCAGGAAATGATTGCTGCGTACACTGATCTTGGCAAATCGAATTGCGCCAGATGTGGCAAGCTCTTGGACAATTACGCAGTGAGACCCTCCGCGCGAAGAAAGAACTCCAACACACACGAAGAAGGTGCGAACGTCTGGGAGTCGTACCATGAGAGCTGTCTCGGAAGCCGCGAAGCCTTTGAGTGACAGCGTATCGGAATTGCCTTGGCCTCACCGGCCAACTCCCCAACCGGGCAAGTTAGGCACGCCTCCAGGGCGGCGTCGTATATCATACCAAACGCCATAGATGTCTTGATATGCTCTCGGCTGTTGGAAGTGCTCGTTTGGCTCGGCTGGCCATCTGACGTCGATCCAGGTATGCCGGTCAGGGTGACCGTACCGCCTCCGTCGAAAGTCGTACTTTTCATGGTTGTGTCTGCGAGCCCATGGCATCGGCGCAAGAGAGTTGTCGTGTAATGGCGCCAGCATATCATACTCCGTCCATCTCGCCCATCTGGATCTGGCTGGCAAGTCTCCGTGTGCAAGTCTCTTGTCGCCATTGACGGCCAGGTGGATGTCTGGTCCTTTCCCACTCATTATGTCCTTCCATCTGCCCCAAGTGGTGCCACGCTTCCCGTCTTTGGGCCAGACGAGGAAATAGTTGGGCCGGAAGCGAGGCAGGTGTCGATGACCTTGGTGCCAGCCATGATGGGGAATGTAACGGACTGGAGCAGGCTCCCAGGGGTAGTTCACCGGCACATAATCCATCGAATACAAGTGGCGTATGATGCAGAAGGAAAGTGTCCAGGAATCAATAGAAATGAGAGTTACCGCTTGAAGAATGTGATGGGTTCTTTCAGCCGTCCGACCTTGTTGAAGAAGAATTAAACTCAAGATGGGCTTCACATTTAGCGTATTTCCCTCGTCCTTATAAAATGTCCTGTCCGAGTGCTCGAGTTGGCCGTTTGTTTGATCAAACAATACATAATACCGCAAAGTGATGCTTGATCACGTCCGCTTCCTGCCTTGAAGTTTGAAGTCATCCTGTGAAGCAAACACTTTTCGCCTTGAGGTGGTAATCGCGCATGCGTCTCTCATAAGATGCGTGCGTTATTTGAGCTGTCAGATGGCATCGAGTCTTCCACCTGCAACGGTGGAGTCTGGTTTCAGCCCTTCGTATGTGCTTCTCCTCAATAAATGGCGTGTCCAATTTGAGCGTCTTCTTTCCGTTTGCTGCCCTACGTGATAAAGCGTCGGTGGGTGTGGTGGACTACTGTACTTTGCTTCGTGAAAGACCTGATCATGATGCAGTCTTTGTTTGGGCATTGCGCGGCATGCAAATCTTGAAGTGCCAAAAATGCAGCTAGATTTCACTGATCCAAGGGGAAAAAGAATCGTTTTAGATCGCAAAATACCAAAACCTTTGCCTCTGTAAGATTCGATCTTACAGAGGGCCAGGAGAACCGATTTACCCCCACCGGGTACCACTTATGGGCTGGTTTTTGACGTGACTCGAACCGGTGGTCTCATGCTTTGTTGAGCAGTGGGAAGGCTAATTTTCATTTTCAAAGAGCTACTTTTACGTCACCTGGGTGACTACCACTAGCCCACATGAGCCCACCGGGAGTGAAAGATATATGTTAACTTTGGATATATATAGCACACACCTTAGAGTCCTGATAGGTGGTCGCTCTCCATTCAATACAGGAGGCTATGAACAGAAATGGCTTCTCTCCATTAAAGCAACGTGTGAATACAGAACCAGAACCAGAGGTTCATTGGCCTCAAGCAAATCACGGTTTTAACCCATCGGGATCGACTCATTAGGCTTTATACACCTGCAAGATTTTGATACAATGAAATGCACAAACATTTGATTCGTGACGGCTCTTATGGCTCAGCCGAGATAATGCAAGGCCGAGCCCTCAGCTCTTATTTAGTAACAAGCTAGTGACATTAAAACAGCCTTGCCTCGACGTTATGATAGCATTCTAGCAGTAAGATGATAAAGCCATGAATGGTATATTCGCAATTCAGCAAGCCTCAAGCAGCACATGCGACCAATGGAGATTACAAGTAGATTGAAAGAAAAATTGTCCAGATTGAAGCTTTTACCTCGAGCTGCACACTGCACATTCCTACCCTCCAGAAGGCATTCCAACGAGCTCGCCAGAACATTATTGAATGTCTGAAATCCCCGTATGCAGACGTCGACGCCTTGAGCGCCGGAAATAAACCTTGGAAGAGGGGCCAGTTTGCTGGTGGTGTTCTTCCGACGAATAATATACAGAAGCGGATGAATAGTTATTCCAAGAGATCTTGGCGTTTACCTCCGCAACCTCCTCCGCGAGCAAGCTTGAGGTCTTGGACACGCGCACTGATTTCCATGAGACGCGTTTTCACCTCTTCTACACCTTGACAACCTACACATGCCACTGAATTGGCCTCATGTCACTGCTCTTCCCTAACCCTGCCGCAAACAAGCGGCCTGGCAGCTCCATGTTTGGAGGTCCTACTGCCGGTTCACCACAAGCAAACGACAGTGCCCAGCAACCAAGTATATTGGGAGGGTCAAGCTCCCAGCCCCAATCAAATCCTGGCTTGAGTATGTTCTCCGGCATGGGAGCCTCGCAACCTCAGCAGCAGACTACCGGTGGCGGCTTGTTTGGAAGTTTGGGCGCACCCGCGGCGCAGACCCAGCAGCCATTTCCCGGAAGTTTTCTTGGCGGGATCGGGTCGTCAACACAGCCGATGAATCAAGGCTTGAGTGCGTCGAATCCGTTGGGATCATTTGGCGGTCAGCAGCAGCAATCCCAAAATGCTCAACCACACTCGGGCAACCCCACGGCGCATGGGGGCCAGCAAAATGGACAACTGGGTCAGTCCGCGGTGGGCGCTTCACAACCTGCGTATTTCAATCACCTTTTGGAGAGAAGTAAGAAGAGGAACAACCAGTCGAATGGCGGAAGTCAATCAGGGGATTTGCCAAGCTTGCAGCTCGGACTCGGCGACATTGCTCGAAAGGTTCGCAACATGGGAAGCAATGAGCAAACAGTACAGCAAGGACGCGCAGTCGATAGCAAGGCGTAGGCTCCCGCAGTAGCAGCTTGGAGAGGTTCGATGCTAACCACTTCTTCCAGTCACTACCTCCTTGCAGCGTCTGGTGTATCTACTGGCTCTGCGCTTCGTGACCTGAAGTCTTTCAACGCACAAGCCGGCATCGTCGGACCTCCCGCAGAAGTCCTGGACACAGACCTTGCGGGCTGGCTCGCTAAGCAGCAAGCAAAAACGACGCTCGAGATGATCGAGGAAGGACTGGAGAGATCCAAGCGGGATTTTGACGCGTTCATAGAGCGGACAGTCTACATGGACTGGGATGACCAGAGGCGGAGAGTTTATGAGCACCTGGGGCTTGCAAACATTGGTGGTGATCAGGACAAGGAGGACGGAAAGGATTCGACGAACATGGCGGGTGGTGCTTTTGGGAGGTCATCGCGGAGGGGGCGAGCTGTTGGCTCCAATGTGTTCAGCAAAAGCAACGCCTCTTTTGGAGCATCCGGAATGTCAATGTCAGTCATTGGAAGTGCGAGTACCAGGGGGTTCGGCCGCGGCAACGTCTTCGCAGACTCCAAGGACAATGCTACGGCGAATGGCGTGCAGTCGAGTGGTGACGAGTACTTTATGAGGGACAAGCAAGACAAACTGGCCGAGAAGGTCAAACAGGTCAACCTTGCACGGATGCAGGAGGCCATCTACCCTGTCATCAGGGAGTTTGCAGAAGTTGAGACTCAAGCAGGGATCGACGTGAGTAGGAAGATCCTATTGTCGGGTTGCTCCTAATCGGTGTGTGGAGCAGAGTACCGCTCCGCTTGTAGATTCATACAAGGCGTTGATCGAGATCACGGGCGAGAGCGCTAGCGGAGAGAGCACGCCTCAGTCCACCGCCGCCAAAGAACGCCAATTCACGCAGGAATATCTCGACGAAGATCCCAACTCATCAAGGAGTACTGCATTGCGAAAACGAACAATCAACGGCTCTCGGCGTTTCCTCGAACAACAGTGCGTTGTCTCTTCTCCCCAGGTCGTTTGCGTTGTCTAATAGCCACAGGTACTACAATCAGCTTGAAGCTATCATTGCGAAGAACCCGAGAGAGGCGAATCTTGGTGGTGTTCCTACAACAATCAACAAAGTCCGAGCCTACATCCGGCTGCGCTCCGCTCGCAAAGAGATAGCCCCCGACACTACCATTTTGCAGACGCTTGAAAATGACTACTGCTGGGTATTGTTGTTTTATTTGCTGCGAAGCGGTTTCGTCAAAGAAGCATTGCAATATGTTACGGACAACGAGAGGGCCTTCAAAAGCTTCGACAGGAACTTCCAGTCATACCTCGCTTGCTACGCGAGAGACCAGGATCGAAGATTACCTCCGGATTTGCAGGCCAGGATCAACTCCGAGTTCCAGTCCTGGACACGTACTGCGCCCGAGAATACTATCGACCCGTACAAACTCGCATGCTACAAAGTCATAGGCCGATGTGAGCTCAGCCGGCGCAACCTAGACAACGTCAATCAGAAGATGGAGGACTGGGTGTGGTTGCAGTTTGCTCTCGCCAGGGAAGTCAACCGAGCCGAGGAAACCAGGGCTGAGACCTTCACGCTGGAGGACCTGAGGTCCGTCGTCACGGAGATCGGTCAGCGTCATTTCGCACAAGGATCCGACACTAGCGGCGGGTTCGGCACCTTCTTCCATCTGCAAATACTGGCCGGCATGTTCGAGCAGGCCGTCGCGTACCTATACCCCCACAACTACGTGAGCGCGGTGCACTTTGCCATTGCGTTGGATTTCTACGGGCTGCTGCGAGTTGCGGACTTCAACGTTGCCGAATCAGAACTCTGTAAGTTGCGTGTACAATCTGCACGGATGACCCGCTGACGATGGCTAGTGACATACACCACCACGCGGAAGCCGCAGATAGGCTTCGGTCGCATGGTCGGGTACTATACTCGTGACTTCCGAGCCGCCAAGGCCGATGCCGCGACAGACTATCTTGTTCTCATCTGCCTGAATGCCGATCTGCCAGGTGCTGCGGGCGAATCGCAGAAGGCTCTTTGCTACGAAGCCCTGCGGGAACTGGTCCTCGAGACGCGGGAATTTGCGATGTTGCTCGGCGACATTCGATCGGACGGCAAGAGGATCAAAGGAGTCATCGAGCAGCGCCTGAAGCTCATCAAGCTGTCGGACCAGGAAGAGTTTCTCAAGACCGTCACCATCCAAGCCGCATCCGTCGCCGATGAGAGCGGTCGCACCACTGACGCGGTCTTGCTCTATCATCTTGCCGAGGAGTACGACAACGTCATCGACATCATCAACCGTGCGCTGTCCGAAGCCCTGGCGGTTGAGCTGGGCGAGGAGCAGTTGCGGCTGGAGCCTCTGAAGCCGAGGGCGGCCGACGACGGACAACAAGCGCGCCAGCAACCAGACAGCAGTTTAAGTCTGACCTCGGTCGAGGATCCGGCAGTGTTGGCGCGCAACATGATCAGCGTGTACAACGCCAATGCTCTGTACTTCCAGAAGATCAAGCAAGTCAATCGCGATGCGTGCGGTCTGCTGCTCCGGATGCATGAGGCTAGAGTCAGGGTTGAGGCAGGGAAGTGGGCGGAGGCGCTAGACGTGGGTCTCTTGCGTGTTTACATGGAAGGTTTTTGGTGCTGACACTGTTTCCAGATCATCTCGAACCTCAACCTCCTCCCCCTTACAGCCCAAGGCAATATCTCTTTGATAAGAATAGCAGCGCAAAACTTCAACAGTCTGCCGAGCGTCATCGCGAGTGCCTTTGGCAACCTACTAATGTGGACTATCACATGTTGCGGCCGCCAGCGCGACGTACTGCGCTCGTCCGCGTTTGAAGACAGCACAAGAAAGCAGATGGCAGACGAGCTTTTGGCGGCAGCGAAGGACTTGATGGTCTTTGCGGGTCTCGTCAAGTACAGACTTCCACCAAGAGTATTTGAGGCGTTGGCAAGGGCCGGGCAGGACGTTGGGGCGTACTAAAAGTCACGGTCATGCCCTACAGCTTTAGAAGCGACCGACGAAGCAACCATGCAGCGGACTCGACGAAAAACTCTTCCTCTGTACTTGCAGAGCTCTACGATAAAGTAGATATGATACTTGTCTAAAACAGAGAGGAGTTCCTCGAGCATAATGTCTTGTACTCGAATTCTAATACAAAGGAAGATAAGCTGGGTATCTAGTACTCAAAAGGCGTTAGAAATGAGTTGAGACAACCACCCACAAACAAACGCGTATCACGATGCTGGTTTAGTACGGCCGGCGCGAGCGTCTGCCACTGCGATTGCACCATTCGCACTGCTCAAGAAAGTAAGATCATCTGACGGCAAGCCATAACGGAAGGGAATATGACTCGTGGCATTACATACCGCGCTGGCGGAGCAACCCTCGTCGTCCTCGACGCAGTACTCCTTCCTGCAACTTCGGCAGATGCGCATGTATTGAGCCTTGCATTCGGCGCACTTTGCCTGTCAGTATATGCTCTAATGAAGGAGGAATCTCTGAGGCCTACGGTGTGGCCGCAACCAAAGCAGTCCCTCACGGCGCCCATCTCTCTAGGCTAAGCTAGCAGTTAGCATGAGCCTCATCCAATGCAGACGCTGACAAGAATAGAAACACCGTAGAGCCACGACGACGTCAGCAAGCGGGCAGGCATACATTTGTAGACTCGTCAATCGACACGAACAAATGTAATGCCGATCAACCCCACATTCCTGCGCTGCCCGCGCCTGCCATCATTTCGGGAACCAGACAAGTCTCGATGCAAAGGCCCATAGCTACCTTTAAGCTGGGATCGGCGAGCGAGCTAGGCTCCACCGCCTGTTCATGAATCTGCTGCCCAAGCTCAACCTGCTGCAGCGTGGTCCTCGATCCAGCGGGACTGACGACGTAGCACGTCTCGCACCACCATATGTTGCATCGTTCGCACCATCGGCCGACCAGGCAGTCTGCACAGCGAACAATCAGTGGCGGTGGAAAGGAGGACTTGTCAACCACGTGAGGGATCTGAGCGGCTCGCAGAGCGGAAGAGTGAAGTGGAGGTGGCGCTAGAAGAGGGAGATGTGGCGGAGGCGATGATCCGAAGTAGGAGGGTCCTTCCGGACATGAATGGCAGCTTGCGCAGCCTCGAGGACCGAGTGCCACTGTTGCGATCGCGGGAGGGAGATACTTCGTGGATGTGAGTGGGCTATCCGAACCGCCACTGGACGGATCGTGACGTGTCCCTCGGCACAGAACCGCATCGAAGGCGATGAGACCCTCGCAAGCTTGGAGCGTCTCGACCCATTCGGGCATTGGTGTTCGCCGCATCATCCGGCCGGACGGCCGGTACCATCTGTCTCCATCAGCGCTCAGCGTGTCTGAGAGCATCTCGCGCGAGCGGTGATTCCATTCGGCCCCGATTTGTGCGCCGTAGGCCGAGATGACGCCCCTGAAAGGCATTACTCGTGCACGTATTCGGTTGGTTGCAAGCTGGACTGCAGAAACCTGATCCTTCTCTCCGAATATATACATTGCCTTGAGCCTCGGAGTCCCGGCTGGTCTATTCGGACGGACCGCGTATTTCAGCAACTGGGTCAGCTTGCGCTCGTTGAGGTTCCTACATTCCCGCAGAGACAGGATCCGGACGTTGAAGCGGTCCTCGGCGACAATCTCCCGGACGAGGTCGGCAGGCACGCTCAGTCCATCCAGGATCAGGGTATAGACATGGAGGAGGATGTTCTGCCCGGTCAGCTTGGAGAAGATGCCGCGCAGAGGGCCGGAGTAGAATTCGTCCTCGGTGAGCGCCTCATCCATGCGCTCGCTGCGCCAGCGGACGCCACCGGGGTCGAGCGGGACATAAGGGATCGTTGCAGACTGGACTGTCGATAGGTCGAGGTAGCGTAATGCATCGGGAGAGCGGAGTACGAGGGATTGGAAGTCTTTGCTCGTTGCGGCGAGTGCGAAGTTGGCAGCCGTGGACAGATACGGGGCGGTTTGTCGGAGGACGAGCGAGTTGCTCAAGATGTCGAGAAGGGTGGTTGGCGTGCTGGTGCTGGTCTCAGAATCTGAGCGCATGTCACGGATGTGACCGAGAGGAGACGCACATATGGAGCTGCGATGTTGAGAGACGACGACGACGATGATGCGCAGATCGACATCTGGAGATGGACTCACGGTGGCAGAATCCCACCGCCTTCGTAATCACATCCTTTGCCGCCGCCGCCTAGAATCTTTCTACAAGCTTCGGGCGAAGGTATTAGTCAACATGATAGAATCCTCTCTTCAGTCCCCTCACGCGTCGGCTTTGTTGGACAAGACGATGTGCCTGCCTCCTACACAAACGGATTGCCCGCTCTTGCGCTCTCCCAGCAGTCCCACTTAGCATCATGTCCGCAGATGTACAGACGCTTACTTGGTCCACTCAGCTTCGACTCTCGAAACATGATGCTTCCCTGGGCTATCAACTACCCGGAGACAAGATCATTCTGCCGCCATCGGCCCTGGAGCAACTTCTGGCAGCTGCTCCTCTAGTCTCGACTGAGCCTTCGGTATCCGGGCCACTGACTTCGACCTTCGATCCTTTCAATCCGCACACTTTCCAGGCGGAGCGGGAAGCCCGAAACCTCTTTATAGACCAGCAGCGTCAATTGCCGCATCCCTTGACTTTTCGACTGGTGAATCCTAGCAATGGCAGGATAGTCTATGCAGGAATCAGGGAATTCTCCGCAGACGAAGGCGAGGTGATCCTCAGCCAATTTCTCGTGAGAGCGTTGGGCCTAGAGTCCGCAACGGAGCGAAGCGAGGTCAATGGTGCCACCGAGAGCGTTATAGCAGATGCTGAGAAGCCTGCGACCAATGGCACGCCCGTATTGCCTCCTTTGATCACGATTCATGCTAGACAACTACCGCGAGGCAAGTTCGTCAAGTTACGGCCCTTGGAAGCTGGATACGATGCAGACGACTGGAAAGCGTTGTTGGAGCGATATCTCCGTGACGAGTACACCACTCTAACCAACGGCGAGGTGCTCACCATTCCAAAAAGCCGAGCTGCTGGACAAGAGTTCCGGCTTCTGATCGACGGGTTCGATCCCGAAGGGGATGGAATATGCATCGTCGACACAGATTTGGAAGTAGACATCGAGGCTCTGAACGAGGAACAAGCACGGGAGACGCTCGAAAGACTAGTAGCAAAACGTCAACGGGCTCCAGGCACGACAGAGAGGACCTCCGTGGGAGGAAAGTTGGATCTCTTCAATGCTCGGGAAGGACAAGTTCTGGATAACGACTACGTGGATTACGAGATTCCATCCTGGGATCGCTCGCAGGGTCTTGACATTGAGCTCAGCGGTGAGGACGACGATGGCGAGCTCGATCTGCTGGCTAGTCCGTTGGCACCTCGACAGCGGGCGCGCCCGAGGGTGGACGAGCATGTTTTCGGCGACTTTTCGACTAGATATCCAAAGCGCATACGACTTCAGCCTACAAATGTCGAGATGGAAGACGCCGAGGCGATCTGGGTCGCTGTACGTGGGCCGGTCCCGATCAAAGATGGAAATTCGGATGCTACTTCAAAGACTCGGCACTTCACCGTTCGAGCCACTACTTTCGATCCTCAGGCTGCTGTACCTGTGACCGCTCAGGCGGCGGATCCTCAGGATGCTGCGCCTAATCCTGACGATGTTCGCTGTGGTAATTGCTATCAGTGGATACCACAGCGAACCTTTGTTCTCCATGAGAATTTTTGTCTGCGTAACAATATACTCTGCCCTCGCGGTTGCAATCGCGTCTTCCAGAAGCGCTCGGAAGCGTGGCAGAATCACTGGCACTGTCCTCATGACGAAGCTTACGGCGATACGCAGGAAAGCAATGCGAAACACGATGACATCTCACACACTACGCAGATATGTCCAAGTTGCAGTCGCAGTTTTCCTTCCCTTCCTCGTCTTGCTCAACATCGCACGACCGTTTGTCCAGGAAAGCTTATTCTCTGCCAGTTTTGTCACTTGATCGTGCCGCAGGAGGGCAATCCTGACGAACCTAATCCTGAAGCCCTTCTTTCTGGCCTGACGCCGCACGAGCTCTCCGACGGAGCGCGAACGACGGAATGCCATCTTTGCAACAAGTTCGTCCGCCTACGAGACATGACCACCCATCTCAAACACCACGAGTTCGAGAAACTAAGCAGACCTCCCCCGAGGATTTGCCGCAACATCAACTGCGGTCGCACACTAGACGGCGTTAACAAAAGCGGTGACACTCGTGCCGGGACACGAACGGGTCAGGGACCGGGCAATGAGATCGGTCTCTGCAGTGCGTGCTTTGGCCCGCTCTATGTCAGCGCCTACGACCCTGACGGCAAAGCGATGAAGCGTAGAGTGGAGCGCAGGTACCTCACCCAGCTACTAACTGGTTGCGGGAAGGCCTGGTGTAGAAACGAGTTCTGCAAGACGGGAAGAAAGAATGCTGGTCAAGAGCAACCACTCTCTACAAAGGATGCTCTGCCTCTTATCAAGCCGTTCCTGGACGGTTTAAGCAACGGATCCACGCCTTTGCACTTCTGCGTCGACGAAGCCAGTCAGCGTAGACGACAGGCAGCAGAGTTGCTGGCTGCTGAGAGGTTTTCCGGCCCGAAAACGGCAGGATACGCACTGGAATGGTGCGTTGCGGCGCTTGAGGCAGAGGGAGGAGATCTCGATAAGGCGAGGGACTGGTTGAAGAACTGGGCGTTACAAAGACGGGATTAGCACCAAATGTACTACCGCAGCCATGACGAGGACCAGCCGGCTGACTAACCTGTTTATGTGGATCAGACCTGTTGGCAAATCATGTTATTTGTGCTCAGTCTCAAATGCTGGCGTTGAATCTGACAGCTCTCAGTAGAGCATCTTTGTGGTAGTGGGCTTGCTGATATGACACTTGTGACACGATCGCAAATGCCAACTAAGTAAGCCGCTCCTTCCATTATATATTCTCTGGACTTTCCAGTCAAGCGTTATACTGCCCCATGCCTCATCGTACTCAAATAACATTCAAACCCTTCATTAGCCACATCAACACAGTACGGTCTAAGATTGATCTTACTCAGTATTGATTAAGCAACGAAGAGCAGATTTTTGTCCCCGAATATCCTAAAAACATTCTCTGATCTGAACAAGGCATTACTTGGTTGCAATCCCGTTCACAGTCACGCACCATGGAGGGACCTGCCCTTTGGAAACGAAACACGGTCCACATCACCAACGGCAGCACAAAGTTAGTGGTTCAGCCTTGTTTGGCTTCACTATAGTTCTAACTGGACCTTAGTGAACCCCGTCAGATTCTGGAATCGACCATTATCCCATCAGTATTGCTTATTTCCGCAGGGGGCTTTTTCGTTGAAATGATTGCACTAGACAAGGAACTGCTACCCAGTGGTCTAGTTGCGCGCGGAGCCGACGCCATACAATTGGACCAACTCCATCTGGGTAATGTGACCCTTCTGAGCGCCTCCGGTGGCGTTTGCTATCGCACAACTGTGAACGACGAGGCTTTCCCCCCGGAAAGGTGCAACTTCAAATACCCTACATCGTGGATATTCGACAAGTCAGATTTTCCCAACCGCATTGCCAGCCTCCGCTGCACTCAAATCAAGTCGGATTGCTCGGCCTCCTCGATGGACAAATTCATCCACGTGTACAATCGCAGCGGCACGCAGATGCTGCAGCGCCAGATCGTGGACGATGGCGATCGAGAGATAGGGGAGAAAGTGACTGAGGAATGGGTGAGGGACGGGCCACTTGATGTCGGGCCGGGGGGCCGCTGCTCTGTCGTCATGCACGCAATAGACTATGAGCACAACGTCTACGGCATTATCGTCAGAGTCGGGCATCTATGTCAGGGGGTGCTCAGAGCCGGCCAGAGGTTCGCGGCCGAGAGGTGGGAAGGGACTCAGGGACCGTCGTTTATGAGAGTCTGGGGCGATCCGCCGGACGGTGACGGAGACACCATGCCGGGCTTGGACTCAAAGACCTCGGATGAACCTTTGGCTCTTTGCAGACGGTGGATGTGGAGGCGAGTGTTCAAGGTGGGCCCGTTCTTCCTGCCTTGTGCTTTGGCATTCCAGACGCTCAAGCTGAAGGGAGGGGAGCTACTACACTACCAAGGACTTCAGTGGAAGGTCTCGGAGGTGGTACGTTGGTGATGACAGCCAGCATCGCGTGTTTTGAAGCCGTTCCTGCGCCGATGCTGTTGTTGGAGAAAGCACATGTTTTGGTCTGACTTTTCAAATACACAGCGGCTTTTTGGCAAATCTGATTTGATACCCACGAGCCTTTCCCGCCTGATGGCATTTTAGAGATTTGACGCAGTTGGATAACTTTCTGACTTATGCCGTCCATAAAACTGGAGCGCAAGAGGAGACTGCGGTACGTGAAGTTGACCTCATTGCAGGAATGAGCGCCTGAGACTCAAACAGGCGCTTTTAACACGTTTTTCTTTTCATTCAACCTGAGACTTCTTGCACGAGTGTCTGGATCATGGAGGATCAAAATACGAGAGTCTTGCGTCAGATTTACACACCCAGGCAGTGCCTCATACTTCATTGATGGCACCCGAATGGAGCAGTCCTGTCCTTTTCCATGCCTTCGTGCGCAGACTTAATCATAGTTTAAGCGGAACACCACCTCCAAGCTGAACAAGATTCTTTCCTCATAACTACTGCACAGAGGGCTGGACTTACATTAACGGTGCTTATCCTAAACATTAAGTAAAGCAAGTTTTCTGATACACTGCCTTTTCTTTCTACTATACCGCTCGAGAGCACTTAATCTGGCCTGATGCTGAGAGCAAGCTAGCATTTGAATGGGTGACGAAGAACAGTTTAAAAGAAGGGCTATGAGCACGAAAATTGAGATCATTATTTTGATTCGACTATTACAAATGAGTGAGTGGTTCTATTCGCATCTATTCCAAGACCACACGACTTTCTGCCCCCCGCCTTCTTTCCTCCCTCTTTTCGTTCCTCCCCTTCATCTGACTCATGTAATGAGCCCGCCGTGAAGAGCCTTCAAGAATCAGCCTACTTGGCGACGCAGATCAACTCTTCGCCGGTCTGCTCGTTGCCGACCCAGGTACAAGCTATGATAATGTTACTTAATTATCACATCGCAATGCTCAGTCTGATAACACTCACTGCCTTTCAGGACTGCTGACTTATCAGAAGGTCCCGCATAGTATCTGCAGCTGGATCCAGCCTTGTGCTTGCAGTTGTTGGGGCAGTTGCAGGCGGAGACTGCAATATACTAATTAGAATCCATCACCTGACGTGGAGAACGATGAAGGGAGAATACGTGGGTTGGTGGCAATCATGGCGCTGCCCATAGCCTGACCGGCGAAGAGAGCTGCAGTGGCAGCAATGATGAGGGTATTGTATTGCATTCTGACTGACGGGAAAATGGACAGGCGAAGGATTTAGCTGTTTTGAGTATTCTAGGACGGTACGCTGGGTTATACGCAATGAAATTTCCAAAAAGTATGAAGGATATCTTGTTCAATTTATATCCTTGCCACTGTCCTGCATCGAGCAAAACTGAAGCTTTCTCTCTGCGTTATTACTACTCCTTGTATGATGCCTTCATACTCGATCTAGGCCTGGAGATGACTTTCAGGATCTCAATCGCCAGCTACACGGCAGGTAGTCAGCTTACTGGTGAAACAGAGCTGGTTTATCAGCTCCTGCGTAGGTAAGTGTAGAAAGTCGTCAGCTTACCGGTTAGCTACATGATTTTGAGCATGACTATATCTCTTTACTCGAAGCAGGTATATCTCTGTTGATTACTGTATATTGGAAAGGCAAGTTGAAGGTGATGGAGTCGAAGGATGCTCTAGAGGTGGTCACAACAGGTATAAATCTTACCGGAATGCCGCCTGCCATAGGTTTTCCCATGCCGCACACGCACAGAGAAGGCATGATCGGGGTTGGAGTTGACCGTACCATAGGATATCCGCCAGGGCATTCTCACTGGGTGATGGGTCGCGGAATGATGTAACGGCGCAGAGCCATTTCGACCCCAGAGGCCGGCCTCTCATATCCCGTTATGAAGGCTGCTGCCGGAGCAGAGCAGCCTGCAAGTCACCGTCATGCTATTATTGCCCTCGGTCCAGACCTACTCGATTCTCTTGGTGAAAAGCGGTGCTTCTGACACGGATGAGAAGGACACTCAGATTCTGAGCAAACATGTGGTTCACGCCGAGATAACGCACAAAGAAGGTTGCCTGTGTGCTACGAGAGACGGGCTTGTGATACCGATCCTTCAGCGGTACGAGTGCTTCTGCAGGTGCCCGTTGGATTGCCTCGAACGCCGTCAGCTATGAAGCCAAGATGACAAACAAACTACTGCCATGAGAGTGTTGCTATTCAGGCGAGCACCATTGGAGCTGCTGCCTTGACAGAAGTTACAACTTCTTTGATCTGCCTGAAGGAGGATTCTCTGAGAGTCAGCCGGACGCACAAACGCCATTGGCTTCGAGGCGTTGCTGAAGGAGGATTCTCTGAGATTGCAAGTTAGCTTGAGGCTCCAAAGGAACAAGGAGACAGCAACCAAACGTAAAATTACGGGCAGTATGCAGTTCCGAAGTTCTAAATATCTTCTAACAATGAGTCGAGGGACTGTCAGAAATAAGACTATCTGATATTGAAGCGCGCAGATACGGGCTTAAAATCACTCAGCCTATGCTGCTACTGTAGGACAGAAAATGAGTCGATGCTGACCCCTATGGTTTCAAGTTATTTCCCTCTGCGAACTCTGCCCTTTTCCGGAGTATCCCCATCAATCAGCGAGACAATGCTTAAGGACCAGAGTGGGCGCAGCCAGCTTCATCTCGATCGACAGTTTTGACTAATACATGGAAAATCTTCAGAAGATTCAAATTCTCTCGGCTCACCGTTGCCAGTAAGTAGACGTGTATGAGAAGACTTCATCTGCAGACACAGGGCAGTCCAACTGAGGTGTCAGGGCAACCGCACACGCGAACAGGCCAGAGACAGTGACATCCAAGACTGCTGCAGACACCAGTGCATGGCTGGGAGAGAGTGAGATATGAGCGTATCATCTTTCAAAGGGTTCAGCTTACCCTTGCCCTCCTTTCAAGTCCAAACTCATCATTGGTTGAAGATTGCGAGAGAGTAGATGTAGTCTGAGAGGTATCAGACAATGAATCGCTAGGATAGAGGTCGTCTGAGGGTACGACAATTGCAAGTGTGGTTTTGGCTAGCAGAGCGACGATGCCCAGCCTAAAGAGGAGCTTGATGGTAATCATATTGTATGGAGAGACTGAGAAACTTGATAGCTGGAAAAAGCTACTAAGGTAGAACACCCTTCTGGATCCGCATTATGATAAACGCCAGAACCGCTCCCTTATACGTCAGTCTTGATCCTGCCAGTAGCTGAGAATGATGCGGAAGTCCACGGTAGTGGGAACATCGGCCCAGGACAAATCTATCCTAGAAGACGTCACCTCATAATCCTTCTCATGCAGTGCCAGGCTTGTCGTCTGGCTGGAACTCATGAGGATCCCCCAGGAAGCCTGGGGTTTTGAGAGTAGCACAAGGAGTGATTGTGACACTAATAAAGCGCAAGACGATCACATAAGAAGAGGAAAAGAATATCAAAGAGCGACCCCGGGATCACCGAGGATCACACATGCCTTAAGTGGGATCATATCACTGCCTGACTATACGACAAGATCTGGTTATCCAGTTCGCACAATCCTGGGATTCATTCAACTGGGTGGGAATCCATAGTACGAGGACGTTGGCACATTGGGAATTGTTCCACGTAGTAAGCGGTCCGTGCTTTTCGTACTTCAGTCAAAGTTCAACGGTCACTCAGTGCAGGCTGCGACTGTCCACTAACCACTATCCGTAGAGTGTCCTTTCACATCGAATGAGAGTCCAGATGTCAGAACAACACATCCGTATTTGGATCATCTCGCTGGTAAGGGCTGACTGATGTTGAAAACTTCTCACTTGCCGCACAAACAATGACCATAACAAGAATTGAGGAGCATTACTGGTGTCACTAAAGACCACGAGCTTGACCGACACTTAGCGCTTGTAGGTTCGATTAAAGAGAAATTTCCTCAAGTTACAAGACAGCCATAGACTCGGAGGCAAGGAGATGACAACACCATCGTCAGCATTGCATGCAATACGCAAGACGGCAAGGTACAGGCTTGATCGGATGCTGAAGCTCCTAGGTGACATTATCCAGACGATAATCCAGACTGGTACATCACATCTCTGGAAAAGAGGTTTTCTGGAACAGAGTAGGGTAACTTATGGCGGAGCAGCTTATGGTGGGACAACTTGTAAAGACACCAATGGGAGTGTTGCTGACTGGTGTGACGGATGCTCTGGACTGCACTGAATCCTTCTAGTCATACCTCCTATTTATGTACTGTTCATACCGTAGAACCAGACCTGAATAGTCAAGGCTCAGTTCTCTGTTAATCTCGATTTGATAACCAGACATTTTAATGTATTTACCTACTCATTACTTGTGTTTGCATTGCATCAATAGTGGGGATCGTTTGGGATCACTGCTCACAGGAGATTGCCAGTGTCCTCCATCATTGCAACTTCTTGCCCTCCGAACTCCCGTCGGGTGCAGCTCTCTGAATCAGGTCAGCACCGACATGGACAGTTTCCCGCCAGCCTCGCTGCCGGCCCCAGAACCTGTCTTCCGCCGACGAGGTTGTCAAGCTCGATTTGCGAGCCTCTTCCTCCAGCGTATCGCGATCGATGATCACTTCGCCCGCATCCCGCATCGTCGGCGTGTTCTCCAGCTCGCTCAGGCTCTCCTCGAAGTACCGCTTTCGCACCATATAGCGCTCGCGACGCTCTTTCTGACGGCCGAGTGATTCGATCTTCGAGATGGCAACGCTGACGGCCCAACGGACTGCCAGAAATATGTGCTCGGAGAAGAAGACTGCGAGCAAGAGTCCCCATCCTTTGATCTCGTACGGCGTTCCACCAGGGCCCAGGCCGTCATTGCTGAAGAGGTACACAATCGCTGCAGAAGTGAGACTGCCCAGCCATGCCAGGAAGGTCAAGCTGTCGAGCCATGGCCCGATCGTGTCAGCGCGCCAAGGTACTGGACGCTGCATCTCGACGCAAATCTTGATCGCGTCTGCGCGAAGCTCGAGCCAGTCGTTGATGAGAAATGATACGCCGGTTAAAGGCCACACCACGCTAAATAGTGAGAGATAGCCGAACTGAAACGTTAGCTGATTCGATACGCCTAGGGTTCTGACACTCACCTGAAGGACCATTTCTCTCAAGTCCGTTGTCACATCGTATACACTCAGTTCTGCCTCTTGTCGGACCCGAGTGAGGAAGGCTGCTTCTTCGGGCTTGTCATTTTCAGATACATCGGGCTTGGCGCCTCCCTGCCTCACGGCCCGCTCGCTCTGAATCTCCTTGTATTTTGAGAACCCGCGGCGCTTGAGGTATGGGACAATAACCTCCAGTGACAAGTTGACAACCTGGGCGGTTACGGTAAAGAAGAACACCTGCTTTCTCAGCCTATCCGGGTTGATGGCGAACCCCGCCTTGGGGGCCTGCAACTGTTTCTCGTCTTCTGCAAACGGTCGGACGGTCAAGCTGAAAATGTCTAGATAGGGGACGATGAGACTACCGAACGGAATGTAGACGAAAGCCGTAAGAAAGATCGGCAGGTAGGAGGTGACGAAGTTCAAAATGAAAATCTTCTGGGTAAGAGCAGCGTTGTAAGCGCCGTCCGTTTCGTAGTTTTCGAATGAGGTCAGCTGCTCGGCGAACTTGGTCAAAATGCCTGTCAATACGGGCATCATCGTCGTGAGGATGACAGTAGGTAGGAAGACCTGACCATGATATTAGAACGAGAGCGTAACTCATAACAGGGAAAAGCCTTACAAGCATGCTCTTGAAGGGTCCAGGGTAAACCTCGGAAATAAAGACCTCAATACCGAAGCAAGTCGCGATGAGGCCTCCTAATGCGAGCATGGCCGCAATCGCAAAAGGAACCTGCAACAGCTGCCTCTGAAGGCGCTTCGTGGCCGGAAAGTACTTCATAGTTTCTCCCGTAACTGGATCGACAGTCTCCTTTTCCGCTATAAAGTCCTTTCGTTTGCTGTCGATGCGGGACACCCCTCGTACACCCCATCTTATACCAAGGTCCACTTCCTGCTGCCTCCAGTACTCGGTGAACACGACGCACCAGAGACAGCTTACGATGCCGTATACTGCAGAAAAGTGGCCGAGCAAGACCCAGGCGGAGAATCCGAAGGCGGCAGGGAACACCAAGAAGGAAAAGTACGTCTGTGTAAAGGCGAAGTAGAATGCAATCTTTTCGGGGTTAGCATTCCGTCTGCGTGGCCAGACCTCGATCCTACCTTCTCCCCCAGACGATTGCGAATCTCATCGATATCCTCCGTATTCAGAAAATATGAGGTGGTCCATTTCTTGATCCACTCCTTATTATAGGCGTGATCGTGAAGCGCAAAGATTGACTCGACATTCTTCCACTCCCCTTCTTTTGGGGTGATGCCGGCACCACCCTCGGAGCGCGGGTTGGTTATTAATTGGTAGATGATTCGCAGCCTCTCGGCCTCATAGAGCGGTTCTGACTCCAGGACCCGTTTGGTCTCTTTGTTCGGTTCTGCAGTACGAACTCCATGAATCCAGTCCTGAACTCTAGAAGATATCAGTATGGCTCTACCACAATGGCAGGAAGACCATACCTTGACCGATAAACTTCGCCTAGCAGGTGTTCTTTCGAGGCCACCCTGCAGAAAACCAGCAACGAGTGGCTATGGCCGCTCCGTACTTCAGTTGCTAATCCTACGGATGCGAGTGCACGGATAAGCTTCTCGAACTGAGCGGTGGCAGTACTCTTGTCTGTCGGAACGAGTCAGCGACATATTGCTTAACGAGAGAGGTGTGTTGGTGTCATGCGTGCCATCATTTGCAAATCTGAAGCATACGACGTAGTCTACGTTCATATTCGTCTGAAGAGCTTCGCTCCTTGGGCTTGTAGATGCCATGGCCGGCGATGATGAGTACCCGCGACCGATGCTCGCGAGAGGCACAATCGAAAGGGAGAGGATCGAGGAGGAAGAATTGAATTACTTGGACCCAGGGTTTGCTCTAAGCCCTCCTATTGACGGTGGTATTATGTGGATGGGTATCAGAAGTGGAGCAGCCAGCCCTGGGCAGGAACTTGCTTGCAGCTGCAGCACCACGTCATAGGGCTGCCGTATCGTGGGAAGGATCAACCATAGGTCCGATAATGAAATTTCGACATGAAGATCCCGCTTCTCATCCGTCGTTCACACTGTGCTAGACCAATGTTCCGCTTCCTCTGCAATTCAAGAATCAAGAGCTCCATAGTCATGGCCTGAATAACCCATTGGTCCGAAATCTTCGGAGAGTCTTTCAGGACCACGACGGACATGTTCTTTTTCAACAAGCCCGGTTCCGAATTCGACCCTCCATCACTTTTAGGAGATTTCCTGTCCTCTCCAGTTGGATTGATCCTACGCATCCTATACCATCTGCTGCTGTACCTGCGGGGAGCGCCTGCGACTCCAGGTCCTCCCATCCGAGTAGTCTGCATTTCTGACACACACACCAAAACTCAGCAGATCCCGCAAGGCGACATCCTCATACACGCCGGTGACTTGACGAACGCTGGCACCGTCCAAGAACTCCAAGCGCAGCTCGACTGGCTGAATTCGCTTCCTCATCCGCACAAGTTCGCCATAGCCGGCAATCATGATACATATCTAGACCCACGATCACGGACAACTCTGGCCGAGAGCGACCGCGTTGGCGCATTGGACTGGGGCAATATCTGTTATCTACAACACTCCACTGCTACGGTGGACTTCCCGAGCCACGACAAACGCACTTTGAACATCTATGGAGCACCTCAGATCCCTGCCTGTGGTCCTAGCAGTTTCGCTTTCCAGTACGACCGTGGATGTGATAGTTGGAGTGACACGATACCCGTCGACACAGATATACTAATTACACATACGCCGCCCAAGTTCCACTTGGATCTACCCGGGGCGCTCGGTTGCGAATGGTTGCTGCGAGAATCGTATCGCGTCAAGCCGAGACTTCACGTTTTCGGCCATGTCCATGCAGGCCGGGGTAAGGAGGTGGTGTGGTGGGACGAGACACAAATTGCCTACGAGAGAGCTCGCGGGAGGCATAAGGGTCCTCTGCGCGACTCCCTCAACCTTTTCCTCTGGATCGATTTGGCCAGAGTGCTTCTATATGGTATATCTGGGGTATTATGGAATAGGATATGGGGTGGTGAAGCCAGAGGGGGGGTCTTGGTCAACTCGTCCTTGATGTACAACAATACCGGAAAGTTGGGTCATCCTGCTCAAGTCGTGGAGATTTGAAGGCCTTTCGCGCCACTGCTGACGTGGATTGGTATGCTTCCCTAATCCTGCGAGCGCCTTCTGCTCTTACGAAGCCGCTTGCAAGCCATGACAGTTCTCGAAACAGACAAGATTGGTGTGAATCAATCGTCATTGCAACGAGACGTGGTGGCTCAACGCTTCAGAAGCTTGAAGTATTCCGAAATCCGGAACCGGACCAGGATGTTTGGAATGAAATGCAAACAGTTACAAACTCCAGCTAGCCATGACCACATACCTCTGAGGAATGCCATTGAACAGCTCCATCTCAATACACGCTAGGAACTCATCCGGCATTGCAAAAAACTTGCATCCCCAACTCATGCGGAGTACTCTGTACTCCGCAATGGAATGCATATTCTAAGATTACCGAAAACAACTAGTGCCATGCGGCGATACGAAGTATCACTTCTGGTGGC
>QQTW01000256.1_pt1 | contig 32501 bp, 34 predicted proteins | sample 1904831 | NCBI WGS metagenome assembly QQTW01 (sample SAMN09435610, study PRJNA476489) | Subsurface metagenome, whole genome shotgun sequencing project.
TCAAACAAAATGAGAATTATTAAAAAAGTGTAACTATTGACTGAACCGAATGCAAGCGCGTCACCTGAAGTATGAAATATAAATCACGAAGTATGAAGCGGAAATATGGCTTTTAGCTGCCATATTTTCTAGCAAAATAGGCGATCTGTGTACTTTTTGGCGTAACTCAGTCATGGGGTGGCTGGAATATCACTGGTGGATCGGCAACCGATCCTGGTTTTTGGTCTTTTGAAGGCGTTGCTGCTGCTCATATCGTCCTTTCTGGTCTATTATTCCTAGCTGCCTGCTGGCACTGGGTTTATTGGGATTTAGAACTGTTTAGAGATCCGCGTACTGGCGAACCTGCTTTAGATTTGCCCAAAATGTTCGGCATCCATTTATTTTTATCTGGTTTGCTTTGCTTCGGTTTTGGAGCTTTTCACCTCACTGGTTTGTTTGGTCCAGGAATGTGGGTTTCTGACCCCTACGGTCTAACGGGAAGCGTCCAACCAGTTGCCCCTGAATGGGGTCCTGCGGGCTTCAACCCCTTTAATGCTGGTGGCGTGGTGGCTCACCATATTGCTGCTGGTATTGTCGGCATTATCGCTGGTTTATTCCACCTCACAGTTAGACCACCCGAACGGCTTTACAAAGCCTTACGGATGGGTAATATCGAAACCGTATTATCTAGCAGTATCGCCGCAGTTTTCTTTGCTGCTTTCGTCGTTGCTGGAACAATGTGGTACGGTAACGCCACGACACCAATTGAATTATTTGGTCCTACCCGCTATCAGTGGGATCAAAACTATTTCAAACAGGAAATTGATCGCCGCGTTCAAGAAGAAGTAGCTGAAGGTCAGACTTTATCTGCCGCTTGGTCAGCTATTCCCGAAAAACTCGCTTTCTACGACTACGTAGGCAACGATCCAGCTAAAGGTGGTTTGTTCCGCGTTGGACCGATGGATAAAGGCGATGGAATTGCTCAAGGTTGGTTAGGTCATCCAGTATTTAAAGATGGAGAAGGTCGCGAATTAAGCGTGCGCCGTCTGCCTAACTTCTTTGAAACCTTCCCTGTAGTCTTAACTGATGCTGATGGTGTTGTACGTGCGGATATTCCTTTCCGTCGTGCTGAATCTAAGTACAGTTTTGAGCAAGCAGGCGTGACTGCTAGGTTCTACGGTGGCGCTTTGGATGGTCAAACCTTTGACGATCCTGCTGAAGTCAAAAAGTACGCGCGTAAAGCTCAGTTAGGCGAACCCTTTGAGTTTGATCGCGAAAAACTCAACTCTGACGGTGTATTCCGCACCAGTCCTAGAGGTTGGTTTACTTACGGACACGCTGTATTTGCTCTGTTGTTCTTCTTTGGACACTTGTGGCACGGTTCTCGGACTATCTACCGAGACGTATTTGCAGGTGTGGAAGCAGATCTAGAAGAGCAAGTCGAATGGGGTCTATTCCAAAAAGTGGGAGACAAATCAACCCGCAAGAAAGAAGCAGTTTAAGCTGCAACAGTAAGCGATATACACTTGCTAACTCTCGATAAAGTGTTAAGAACGGTTACACAATTACTTAAACAGCATTAATTGCAGGTAATTTGCTCGACCGTTCTTTTCTTTTGCTTGGTAAACTAACAGTAATAGCTAGCTCATTTGGAACTTGTGATATGGAAAGTGTTGCTTACATTTTGATTCTTGCCCTTGCCATCGGCACTTTGTTCTTTGCGATCGCTTTTCGCGAACCACCCCGCATTGAGAAGAAGTAAATCGTAACTGCCCTCACAGTTTTATCTGTTTAACCGCTGTTACCCCTAGTTGTGACAGCGGAATTTATAATATCAACTCTTTTGGCGAAGATGCTTTAGCAAAAGATTTGGAAGAGGTTAAAGCAACTCAACCCTTTAACCTTTAACCCTTTCAAGCGACGTTTGGGGCAAGAAGTTTCTTTCCCCAAAGCTCGCGCCCTTTCCCCTACTTCCTCTTATGCAATGTCCTTTCTGTCAGCATCCAGATAATCGAGTGCTTGAATCGCGCTCTACCGAAGCCGGACAAAGTATTAGAAGGCGGCGGGAGTGTTTGAAGTGCTTGCGTCGATTTACGACTTACGAGCGGATTGAATTTGTACCGATTACAGTAATCAAGCAAAATGGCGATCGCGAATTATTTGACCGCTCAAAGATTTTACGGGGAATTGTCCGCGCTTGCCAAAAAACAGGGATAACCTACCTCAGATTAGAGGCATTAGTTGATGAAATTGAGTCAGAATTGCAACAGCGCACTGTGCGCGAAGTTTCTAGTTTAGAAATTGGCGATTTGGTACTAGAGCAACTAAAAACTATTAGCGAAGTCGCCTACGTGCGTTTTGCTTCAGTTTACCGCCAGTTTAAAGATATTCGAGACTTTGTGGAAACCTTAGACGATCTTGCCAATTGTCCTGACGAAACTGTAGAGCAGGAAGCTTTAATTGGATAAGTTTTTAGAAATTTTACGGCTTGCTATTTACTATTTATAAATAAAATGAAATTGAACCCCTCTTGCTCAGGTATAATGAAGGGTCTGGATACTAATGCGAATAAACTTCATTTATCCTAAGCTAGGATGATAATGAAAGCAAGTTGTAATTAGCTTTCAGGCGATCGCCGTCCATCGCCCAAGGGGTAACAACTCCTGGGTATCGGAAATCCTTGTCTTTAGCGGTAGCGCTAAAGACAAGATGTAGGTGTAAATTGCCGCCCACCAAGGCGCGCAGATGCATCGTAGGAGGCAAAAAAAATACGGAGACCAATATCAGGAAAACATTAGCATGGTCAATCAGAAACAAACTACTTTAGACATTGGCTTTACTCACGACGATTTTGCAGCGCTGCTCGACAAGTATGATTATCACTTCAGTCCAGGTGATGTCGTCGCAGGTACAGTATTTAGTATCGAGCCGAGAGGCGCTCTGATTGACATTGGTGCAAAAACAGCAGCTTATATTCCGATTCAGGAAATGTCAATTAATCGGGTAGATGCGCCGGAAGAAGTTTTACAATCTAACGAAACTAGAGAATTTTTTATTCTCACTGATGAAAACGAAGACGGACAGCTAACGCTGTCAATCCGCCGCATTGAGTATATGCGAGCATGGGAGCGGGTTAGACAATTGCAGACAGAAGACGCTACAGTGCGATCAGCTGTATTTGCTACTAATCGCGGCGGTGCGTTAGTAAGAATTGAAGGTTTGCGCGGGTTTATTCCTGGTTCTCACATCAGCACCCGCAAACCAAAAGAAGACTTGTTAGGTGAAGAACTACCGCTGAAGTTTTTGGAAGTAGACGAAGATCGTAATCGTTTGGTTCTCAGCCATCGTCGTGCGTTAGTTGAGCGCAAGATGAATCGCCTAGAAGTCGGCGAAGTTGTAATTGGAACTGTGCGCGGGATCAAGCCTTATGGTGCTTTTATCGATATTGGTGGCGTAAGCGGACTATTACACATTTCCGAAATTTCTCACGATCACATCGATACGCCGCATAGCGTATTCAACGTTAATGATGAATTAAAAGTAATGATCATTGACTTGGATGCAGAAAGAGGACGCATTTCTCTATCTACCAAGCAATTAGAGCCAGAACCAGGCGATATGATTAAAGATCGGCAGTTGGTCTTTGATCGCGCTGAAGAAATGGCAGCTAAGTATCGCGAACAAATGCTTGCTAAACAGCAAGGCATTACTCTAACTGAGGATGATATATCTCTAGAAGATATCCCTTCGGCTGTTGAAGAAGACATCCCCTCAGCTATTGAAGAAGACATCCCCTCAGCTATTGAAGAGGATATCCCCTCAGCCGTTGAAGAGGATGTTCCACCAATTGAGGACGAAATCTCCGCCGTAGTTGAAGAAGATACTCCAGAGGTAATTGAACAAGAGGAAATTCCTGTAGCTAGTCAAGAATAAAGCGATCGCCTAATAATTGATAAAAGAGGGAATTTCCCTCTTTTTTTGTACTTTTAATTTGCCAGAGGTGGTACTTTTTGGTAACTATTGCCTGTAAAGACATTCAATTTGCCAACATTCAAGCAATTATTTTTGATAAAGATGGCACGTTAGAAGATTCAGAAGCTTATATTCGTAGCTTAGGACAAAAGCGATCGCGCCTGATCGACGCGCAAGTTCCTGGCGTGGGGGAACCGCTATTAATGTCGTTCGGAATTAACGGCGATACTCTCGATCCTACCGGACTATTAGCAGTAGCTAGTCGCTGGGAATCAGAAATTGCCGCTGCTGCCTATATCGCCGAAACTGGTAAGGGGTGGCTAGAGTCAAGAGAAGTCGCTCGTCATGCTTTTGCAGAAGCTGACAAAGCAGTTGGTAATACAGCTTCTCCCTTATTTGTCGGTAGCTTAGAAGTAATTAAATATCTATCAGAAGCAGGCTTAAAACTAGGTATCCTTTCTGCTGCTTCTACTGAAAGAGTCCATACCTTCGTGCAAACTCACAAACTAAGCGATTACTTCCAATTGCAGATGGGTGTCAGCGCTGGAGGATTGAGTAAACCAGATCCAGCCTTATTTATCCAAGCTTGCCAAACTTTAGGCGTAGAAGCTAGTCATACATTGATGGTAGGCGATTCTAGTGGCGACATAGAAATGGCGCGCCAAGCAGACGCAGCAGGTTGTATTGGTATTTGCTGGAATCGGGAAGCAGCACATTTGCGATCGGCAGATGTAGTGATTTCTCATTTAGAAGAAATTAAGCTACTGTAAAGCCTAAATAAAGTTTTTCAGCTAGGGATACAAGACAGTTATAATAACCGAAATTTACTAATATGCTTGACCAGCTAATTCCATAGGAGGAATTGCCCTTGTCTCGTCGCTATTTGTTTACTTCCGAATCAGTTACAGAAGGTCATCCTGATAAGATCTGCGACCAAATTTCCGACACTATTCTAGATGCATTATTAACCCAAGATCCTACTAGCCGCGTAGCTGCGGAGGTTGTAGTCAATACAGGCTTAGTTTTAATTACTGGTGAAATTACTACTAAAGCGCAAGTTAATTATGTAGACTTAGCTCGCAAAAAAATTGCTGATATTGGTTACACCGAAGCCGAAAACGGTTTTTGTGCCAACAGTTGCTCAGTTTTAGTTGCTTTAGACGAACAATCTCCAGATATTGCTCAAGGCGTTAATACTGCTCAAGAAAGCCGCGAACAAGATAGCGAAGAACAGTTCGATGCTATTGGTGCAGGCGATCAAGGCTTAATGTTTGGGTTTGCTTGCAATGAAACTCCCGAATTGATGCCTTTACCAATCAGTTTGGCGCAACGCATTGCTCGGCGTTTAGCAGCAGTCCGCAAAACAGGTCAATTGTCCTACCTGCGCCCAGATGGTAAAACTCAAGTAACTGTAACCTACGAGGATGGTAAACCTGTAGGCATTGACACTATTTTAATTTCTACTCAGCATACAGCTAATATCGACAACATCACTGAGCAAGAAGCAGTCCAGGCAAAGATTAAAGAAGATTTATGGGCAGCAGTAGTTCAGCCAGTATTTGTTGATTGTGACATTCAACCAGACGAGCAAACTCGCTTTTTGGTCAATCCTACCGGAAAATTTGTTGTTGGCGGTCCTCAAGGCGATTCAGGGCTAACTGGACGCAAGATTATTGTCGATACCTATGGCGGTTACTCTCGGCACGGTGGCGGTGCATTTTCTGGCAAAGATCCCACTAAGGTAGATCGTAGCGCCGCTTATGCTTGCCGTTACGTAGCTAAAAATATCGTTGCTGCTGGATTAGCCCAAAAGTGTGAAGTGCAGCTAAGTTACGCTATTGGTGTAGCAAGACCAGTCAGCATTTTAGTAGAAACTTTTGGTACAGGCAAAGTTGACGACGATCGCTTGCTAGAGTTAGTGAAGCAGCATTTTGAACTGCGCCCAGCAGGAATTATTCATGCATTTGGTTTGCGTCAACTTCCTGGCGAACGCGGTGGACGCTTCTACCAAGATGTAGCCGCTTACGGTCATTTTGGGCGTACTGACTTAGAACTGCCTTGGGAGCAAACTGATAAAGCAGCACTACTACGCGAAGCACTAACTCAATCTGTGCCAGTTTAATAGATTGTTTGATCTCAGCCTAGCTTTTGTAAACGTTGGTTAAAGGGGAAAGGGTAAAGGTTAAAGGGCAGAATTTTCCTTTAACCTTTTTTTGACCTATGCGTGAAATTAATTTTTAGCTATCTTGCATGAAACCTAGAAGCCTAGCGAATATAATTCGCACGCCAGTCTACTCAACGGGGGGAACCCCCGCACGTAGCTGGCTCGGCTACACAAACAAAACCTGCCTCCGCAGGTTAAATAAGATTAGGTATTATTCACGCAAGGAGTCTTTTGCTACAGGTGGGATTAGGAAGGCGGATAAGACTTGAAAAAATGTCCGACTAGGTAAAGTGAACCACACAACACTACAGGATGTTCTGACACTGCAAAAGCAGCCTCTAAAGCGCTACTTAGATCGGTGTGAACGTTGCAGACAGATAACTTTGGGCAAATATTTTGAGCTAGGGTTGCTAATGCCTGCGGATCTGCTGAACTGTGGTCTGGGACTGGAATTAAGTGTAGAGAGTCACCATCTTGCAGCAATGCTCTAAAAATATCAGTATGGTCTTTGGTTGATAGCATACCCATTACCCAAGTTATCGACTTAGCTTTTAAACTATCAACATGTTGGCGTAGATAATGAGCCGCCGCCGGATTATGAGCGCCATCAACTAGCAACTCGCGCCCTTGCCAATTAGTCCATTGGAGACGACCAAGCCAGCGCGTTTTTGCCATTCCATTAGCGATCGCATCGGGCGTTATCTGCCACCCTTTTTGTTGCAAAACTTGGACTGTTGCGATCGCAATTGCCGAATTACTCAACTGCATTTCTCCACACAAAGGCAATGGATACTCTATACCTTGATATGATGCCCACCTTTGGTTTTGAGTAGTTTTTAACTCTATAGCAGGTTCTATCCACACAGCAGGACAATCTAACTCCTTAAGGCGTGCCTTTACTACAGCCTCAGCCTCAATTGGTAGTTTTCCCACTACCGCCGCACAACCATGCTTAAGAATACCTGCTTTTTCTCTAGCAATATCAGCTAAAGTCGATCCTAGCTGTTGCCAATGTTCGCGGCTAATTGAAGTAATAACAGAAACCAGAGGATTGTCTACAACATTTGTAGCATCCAAGCGTCCCCCTAATCCTACCTCTATTACAGCAATATCTACCTTACTTTGGGCAAAATACAGCCAAGCAGCAGCCGTGAACACTTCAAACTGAGTAGGCGTTTCGCAAGCTGGCGCGATCGCATTTTGGACTTCTAGCAACAAGCTTTGTAATTCTTTTGTAGAAATTGGCTGCTCGTTTAAGCAAATACGTTCGTTCCAGTCCACCAAATGCGGCGATGTGTAGCGCCCAACCCGATAGCCAGCACAACTTAGGACTGAAGACAAGTAGGCACAGACAGAACCTTTACCATTAGTTCCAGCAACATGAATTATCGGCACTTGCTCATGAGGATTGCCTAGATTAGCTAGTAGCTGCCTAATTCTGTCCAAACCGAGATGAACGCCGAACCTTTGAAATGGTTGCAAAATAGAGTCGATATTCACATCAATAAAAAATATGCAGTTATACACCTATTTTTGCGTATAGGCGATCGCATAAATTTTATCCACTATTGGGCAGATGAATTGCTCTTGCTCAATGAGTCAAAACAGAGTTAGCAATTCAATCGGAGATGACATTTATGCAAGCTACCGAAAACACGCGCGCTATGAGCAATCTAGAGTACGACCTGCTTACAGCCCTAAAGCACAAAGCTGAAGCACTCAAAGCTTATGAGACATACATTCAAGATGCCCAGCAAATGCAGTCTCAGCCTTGCGTCGAACTTTTCCAGAAGTTGCAACAGCAAGATATGCAGCAAGCTGAAGAACTCCGCCATCACCTGCAAGAAGTAATGCAAAAAGGTAAGATGTAGGGCTGTTGAAGTAAGCGCAAACGTTTGATTGTGGCACGATCGCGTGATGTGATCGTGCTATGTTATTTTTTCCAACGGCTAAAATTGCCTTATACGCACTAGTGGGCAAATTATTGATGGCAAGTTGGACTAGGAATATTTCAGGACTATTAAATATATTTCTTGCGTCTAATTGTCCGTTGTGCGATCGCCCCACTGCTCAAGAATTGTGTTTGGACTGCACAAGGCAAATTGAGAAATGCCGCTCAAGCGCTGCTAATAGTTTTCAGCAGCATAATTTACCGATATTTGTCTGGGGAAATTATGGCGGTACTCTAAAACGAGCGATCGCATCACTCAAATATGACAACCAAACGCAGCTAGCACGCCCTTTAGGCACTTGGCTAGCGCAAGCTTGGCTAAAATCTCAATTTGCTCAACCTGGGTTAATCGTCGTACCTATTCCCTTGCATATCAATAAGCAAAAACAGCGGGGTTACAATCAAGCATTGCTTATAGCTCAAAGCTTTTGTGAAGTTACAGGGCTGAGATGGCAACATGGTTTAGAACGCAAGCGGGATACTGAGGCACAATTTAATTTATCTCCCGCACAGAGAGAGCAAAATTTAGCAATGGCGTTTGAGTTAGGTGCAAAATTTCGCCAGCACCAGCCAACCGCTCCAGTCTTATTGGTGGATGATATTTATACGACAGGCGCAACAGCCCGTTTTGCTACTCAAACGCTACAGCAGCAGGGTATTGCAGTGTATGGTATGGTAGCGATCGCCACTAGCCAAAGGCAAAATTAAGTAAATATAAATTGAGTAACTGTGCATGATCGCCAAAGCTTGTGTATCTGGGTTAAGCCGCCTGTTGATAGTTCCTGCTTCATTACTAGCTTTCAGTATGTGTGCTGCGGTAGCTCAAACCAAGTTATACAATCCTGTTGCTTTACCCCCTAGCAACGAAGTTTCCGATCGCCTGACCGAAAACGACATTCCTACAGGACAAGGGGGTTTTGCCCGCGATTATTTAGTCAAGTTTAATAAAGGCGACAACGTAGCGATCGATCTTTCCTCAGATAGCTTTGATGCGATGGTAATGTTGCTAGCAGCAGACGGAACAACAATTTCAGAAAACGACGACGGACCCGACGGAACTACCAACTCGTTACTATTTACGCGAATTTCTACCACAGGAACTTATGTCGTGCGCGTCCGAGCTTTTGGGGAGACTGGAGTCGGAAATTTTCGCCTGAAAGTTACTAGGTTGCGTCCTGCGTAGCTGGAGATTAGGGGTGTGCTAGGGTCAAGTGATTGACGTTAATAAGCACAGGTATAGTGCCTCTGTCCATTCTACGACTGCTCCGTAGGTGTCTCCTGTATGACCGCCTAGTTGGCGGTTGAACCATGCTCCTGTCAAAAACGCGATCGCTATTCCCCCAACAGCCATGTATATAGAACTAAGGCGATCGCTATCTAGCAAAATTGGTAAAGCACTTACGCCTAGTAACAATAGCAAGCTAGGTAATAAGTCCCAGTAAGAACGGATAGCTGCTTTGTGAAATGCACCTTTACCAGTGGGCTTGAGATAAGGATATCGCAGTATTGCTAGTTGTTGTCCCCAACGCCCCCACCCACAAGCAGCTATTAGTGCTAACCAACGAGCGGTATGTAATTCAGTTAAAGCCGCAGTCTTAATTAAAATTAGGGCGATCGCTGCCATTGCCCCAAAAGCGCCTGTAGCGCTATCTGACATCGCTTGCAATCGCTGCTTTTTATCTAGCACTGCTAGTCCATCTGCTGTATCCATTACCCCATCTAAATGCAGCCCTCCAGTCAGGATAATCCAGCAAGCAACTACTAAAGCACTACCAGTTAGCACTGGAACGCCAAGAAATCGCAAGCCAATATCAAATAGTCCCAAAATACCGCCAATAATTAACCCCACTGTGGGCGCAAAACGCGCTACACCTTGAAACTCTAAATTTTGGATCGCAATAGGAATACAGGTGTAGAAAGTAATTGCTGCCATTAGCTCTAAACTCAGTTTTTTCAACCAACAGCGCCAATTTGTCCTCATCAAGCTTGCCTAGTATATTTTGGTTGCCAATTATCAGCTTTTGCTCTGTTTTCAGCCTCATGTTTATTTTTATGACCAAAAATTAAGTAATAAAACTGAGGTATTTAGCTATGACATAGGTTGATGATAGGGGAAACTTATTAACTGCCTCAACTCAAGTGCAAACATAGCTAATTATTAGCTCAATACAAGCAGTTATTTTGGGCATTATTAAGCTGACAGTCGTTAATCATATTTGTTGGGACAAAAACACAGACTAAAACTGTACTTTCCTCTAAATGTTATCCACTTACGAGCTTCCTTTAGTTGTCTTATCAGTAATAGTAGCGATCGCCTGCTCCTATGCAGCGTTATGGCTAACTGTTCCGTGGCGTAAAAATGCGATCGCACGTTCTTGGCGCAACGTTGCTGAAAGTCAACGCCGTCTAGACACCTTAATTGACTCTTTGCCAGGAATTGTCTTTTCTACAAACAACGATCCTAATTGGACAATGATATATCTAAGTGAAGGTTGCTTCAATCTCACTGGCTATCACAGTTCGGAATTAGTAGGAAGTCAAGGAGCTTACAACGCCATTACCCATCCTGAAGATCTACCTAACGTTCTTCAGAACATTGATGCTGCAATTGCCCACCAGCAACCTTACGTAGTTGAGTATCGAATTAAAACTAAATCTGGTCAATACAAGTGGTTGTGGGAGAAAGGTAGTGGCGTATTTAGCGACTCTGGGCAGTTGCTAGGTTTGGAAGGCTTTATTACTGATATTACTAAGCTAAAAGATTCGCAAGAAGGACTAAGACAAGCAGAGGCAAAGTATCGCAGTATTTTTGAAAATGCCGTAGAAGGGATTTTTCAAACGACAATTGACGGCAAATATATTAGTGCAAACCCAGCCCTAGCAAAAATTTATGGCTACGAGTCGCCGCAAGCATTGATAGCATTAGTTGAGATCGATCGCCAACTGTATGTAGAACTTGATCGCCGTCAAGAATTCTTGCGCCTAATTCAACAACACGGCTCGGTATCGGGATTTGAGTCAAAGGTTTATCGGCAAGATGGCAGGATTATTTGGATTTCTGAAAATGTACGTACCGTTAAAGATGCTAGTGGGGCGGCTATTTACTATGAAGGTACTGTGGAAGATATTAGCGATCGCAAACAACTTAGCGATCGCCTAGAAAGCCGAGTAGCAGAACGCACTGCTCAACTGAGCAAGGCTAATTACCAACTGCAAAGCGAAATTGTTGAGCGTCAAAAGGCAGAGCAAGAAGTCAGACTTCTGCAAGCTATGACTCAAGCAATTAGCGAGTCGCCAGATTTTCACTCGGCGCTAACAGTAGCGCTGCAAAAAATATGTCAATTTACTGGCTGGAGTTTTGGGGAAGCTTGGATTCCATCTTTTAACAGTCAAAATCTTACTTATAGTTGCTCTTGGTATAGCAATCAAAAGTTAGCCGAATTTAGCAACGCCAGCAAAAAAATTACCTTCGCTGCTGATGTTGGTTTACCAGGGCGCGTCTGGGCTTCCAAACAGCCAGAGTGGATTGAGGATGTTTCTATTGCAGGAAATAATATTTTTCTGCGCGCTTCGTTAGCCAAGCAAGTTGGGATTAAAGCAGGTTTGGGAGTACCAATTGTTGGCTCTACTTCAGGTGAAGCGACAGAAGTTCTCGCTGTTTTGGTGTTTTTCATGTTTGACTCTTGCCATGAAGACAAAAGGCAGGTAGAGCTAGTAAGGGCGATCGCTACTGGATTAGATACATTAATGCAGCGCAAACGTGCAGAATCAGCATTAAGAAAGAGTGAAGAACGTTACCGCGCAGTAGTAGAGCAAACTTCTGAAGGAATTTTTTTGATAGATACCCAAACCAAACGCATCCTGCAAAGCAATGCTGCTTTTGAGCGCTTGCTAGGCTATACATCCGAAGAGATTTTGCAACTTCAGCTATACGATCTAGTTGCTCTTGAGCCTGAAATCATTGACGAAAATGCTCTGCGCGTTTTGCAGGAGCAGCATGACTTTATTACCGAAGCACCGCATCGCCGCAAAGATAATTCTTTAGTCTGGACTGAAGTTAATGTTAGCTGTATTTTTTACAACGATCGCAACGTTTTTTGTGCGATCGTCCGCGACATTACCGATCGCAAGTTAGCAGAGATGGCGCTGCACTCTAGCCTTGCAACCAATCGAGCATTAATTAATGCAATTCCAGATTTAATATTTCGTTTAAATCGAGAAGGGGTTTTTGTCAACTTCAAAGCAGCAAAAGATAGCGAACTACTGCTGTCTCCCGACTACTTTATGGGTAAAAATGTTTACGATGTTATGCCCTTGGCAGTAGCCCAACCAACTATGCACTACATCCGCCAAGCCCTCTCAACTAACGAAGTCCAAATCTTTGAATACCAATTGCAGCTAGATGAATTGCGCGATTATGAGGCGCGGCTCGTTGTCAGCGCTAAAGATGAAGTAATGGCAATAGTCCGCGACATCACTGAACGCAAACGTGCAGAAGCCGATATGCACCATGCTTTAGCTAAAGAAAAAGAACTTAGCCTCCTCAAGTCGCGGTTTGTGACAATGACTTCTCACGAGTTTCGCACTCCGTTGACTACGATTCTATCTTCAGCAGAGCTATTGCAAAAGTACAGTTTTAAGTGGAGCGAAGAGAAAAAATTCCAACATTTTTGGCGGATTCAAACAGCCGTCAAACAAATGACGCAACTATTAGAGGATGTATTGTTAATTGGTAAAGCCGAGGCAGACAAACTAGAATTTCAACCATTTTCTCTAGATTTAAACCAGTTTTGCGCCGATTTAGCAGATGAAATTCAGACTCTTACTGAAAAACACCAAATTACCTTTGCCAGCTACAGCGATCGCACTTTAGGGCAAATGGATGAAAAGTTACTACGCCATATTTTTAGCAACCTACTAGTCAACGCTGTCAAATACTCGCCTCAAGGCGGGGAAATTAAATTTGAGTTGATATGCGCACAAGACACAGCTATTTTCCGCGTTCAAGATTCTGGGATTGGTATCCCCAAAAACGAACAAGCCAAGCTATTTGACTCATTTCATCGCGCTAGTAATGTTGGGACAATTTCTGGTACGGGATTGGGACTTGCGATCGTGAAAAAATCCGTAGATTTGCACGCAGGTAAAATTGAGGTAGAAAGCCAAGTCGATGTTGGCACAACGTTTATTGTCTCTTTGCCATTGAATTGCTAGTTTAGATTTGATAGCTGAAGTCGCCAGCAAATGGTAAAACTTGAGATAATATTGTGTCGTAGGCTGCTTTTTTGACTGTAACTTTTTGTAAGTACATTAATCTTGTTTGCTAGCTAGCTTTTAGCCTTAAATCAAGCCCATCAAACTTTTTGATGGTTTTATCTGGTGTAAAACCCTATAAGTTAGGTTTAACCACCGAATAGGCAAAATGCAAAAATAGTTGCATGCCTCGACCTATATACTTCAAAGCCTATTTTTACAGGGTTTTATCGCCTTGTTAAATTGTTCCCACCTGCCAACATTAGACTAGTTCCGCTCAGAGGCTGTTTTATTATGAGTGACCATCGCTCCGACATCAGGCTACCTGCTCCATGTATCGTTAACACGGGAATTGTTGTTAACAAAATAGATATGGGACGACTGCTTGCCGATTTAGGGCGCGTCCGTTATGTTTATACTCAAGAAGGCAAGTTACAAAGTCAAGGAGAAGGAGATGTTATAGAGGTTTTTACGAACCCACAGCAGTCTACTCTCATTGCCAATCAAGCCTTGTATCTAAATTTATCTAGTTTTGATTACCTAGAATTGAAGCAATCTTCTGAGCAAGAAACCTACTTTGAACTAGTCCAAGATAGTGCTTGCTTAAGCTTAATTCCGCTCTCTACGCCTCTACAAGAGCGAGTCACGCGCACTTTGAACGCTAGCAGTTTGGAAGCGATGATGGATCAGGTGTTGTCAGCTAAATGGGATGCAGAAATAGATGATGATGGCACTTGTCCGTTTTAATAAAATTTCTAGCTGAAAGTTTTAAAACTCTCTTAGCTGCTGAAATTGAAGGTTTATGCAGCAGTAGTAAATTGGAATTTAATGGCAGATTTTTCTTTTCAAGTCTTGGCTAACTGTAGCGAGACTAAAGCACGGGCAGGTATTTTCTATACGCCTCATGGTGTGGTAGAGACCCCCCGTTTTATGCCTGTGGGTACGCTAGCCAATGTCAAAACCGTCACGCCAAAGCAGCTAGGAGAAACAGGGGCGCAGATGGTTTTGTCTAATACTTATCACTTACATTTGCAACCAGGAGAATCGATTGTCGGGCAAGCTGGGGGGCTGCACTCTTTTATGGGTTGGCAAGGTCCCATGCTCACAGATTCAGGCGGTTTTCAAGTTTTTAGCTTGAGCCAAATGCGGAAAATATCTGAGGAAGGCGTAATATTTCGTTCTCCTCATGGCGGACAAATTATCAATTTTACGCCAGAGCTTTCAATTCAAATTCAAAATATTCTGGGTGCAGACGTAATTATGGCGTTTGACGAGTGTCCGCCTTACCCAGCTACTAGAGAAGAAGTTACAGCGGCAACTGATCGCACGTATCGATGGCTAGAGCGGTGTATTGCAGCCCACAAGCGCACCGATCAAGCATTGTTTGGGATTGTTCAAGGGGGGGTGCATTTGGACTTACGGGCGGCGGCGGCTGAGGCGCTGGCGGCGTTTGAATTGCCTGGTTATGCAATTGGCGGCGTTAGTGTCGGCGAACCACCAGAATTAATCGCCAAAATAGTTGCGGCGACAACGCCATTACTACCAGTAGATAAACCCCGTTATTTAATGGGTGTAGGTACTTATCGAGAAATGGCACAAGCGATCGCATCTGGTATAGATTTATTTGATTGCGTTATTCCTACTCGCCTAGCTAGACATGGTGCGGCTTTGGTACAAGGCGATCGCTGGAATCTAAAAAATGCCCAATTTCGGGAAGATTTTACGCCTCTAGATGCAACTTGCCCTTGTTATGCTTGTCAAAACTTCACGCGCGCTTATTTGTGCCATTTAGTGCGATCGCAAGAAATCCTTGCCTACACTCTTTTGAGCATTCACAACATTACTGAATTAGTTGGTTTTACGCAAAAGATTCGCCAGAGTATATTAAGCGATCGCTTTACTACAGATTTTGCGGACTGGCTGACTGCGCCGAACAGTGAATTATTGGATGCAGACTAGAATTGAGTGTGAATTGCTAATCGCTTTTATGTTAAGATGCATTTCAATTCTGAAAGCTGTGTTGATGAGATAAAGATAAATGGAAGCCGCACTGTTATTAGCAAAACTACCGGAAGCCTACGCGATTTTTAACCCTTTAGTAGACGTTCTGCCAATTATTCCAGTATTTTTCTTGCTGTTAGCTTTTGTTTGGCAAGCAGCAGTTGGTTTTAGATAAATTTTTTAGTTGGTGGTAATTAACTTTTTTAAAGGACAGACTACAAGTAGCCTGTCCTTTTTTGTAGCAAAAGTATAGGGCGGGGGGAAATAAGCACGTGGCTGGTTCAGCGTTGCAGACGCGCTAGAAATTTTAAAGTACCTTGTGAGTGTGAGAGTGCTGTTTTACATTGTCGTCTTTAGTAACGACGCGACTCATATTTAGTACGCGCTTGCGTTCGGTAGAGTATTTAAAGTCATTGCGGGTTGTGCCTAGCGGAATGTGAGATTGAGCAACTTCGCGTCGCTTGTAGGTACGAGCAGCAGCGATCGCTCTAGCCACAAATTCATCGCTAAACTGTGCTGATTCTGGAAAGCCTACTGGTTTTTGGGGATTGTCATCAGCAATAACATCGCCTACTGTAGTCGCTAAAGCTAGTTTATAAGAAGTAGGAATACCTTTAACGATCGCTTCTAATGCTGCTGAGGGTATAGGTTCGACGATTTGCACTTCATGTACTTCACCATCTTCTTTGATAAAGCAAGTAGCAAGACCAATAACAAGATAATCGTCTGCGGATAAATCTGTAGCTTCAGTTAACAAAGTATTTGTCATAAAAGTATGTGTGTAAATTAAAAATTCCCCAGTTGTTGCATTGTACCAACTTGCGATCGCCCTTATTTTGCTATATTCTCGGCGATCGCAAATACTTTATTTCCAGATATGCTTAAAAATCAGTGTTATTAAAGCCCTTACCCCTTACCCCTTAACCTTTACCCTTCCTTTTATGACGTTGATTTTAACTAATGATGATGGGATAGATGCTCCTGGAATTAGAGCGCTTTTAAAAGCTGTAAACGGGCAAAAAGTAATAGTTGCTGCGCCAAGAGATCATTTATCAGGTTGCGGTCATCAAGTTACGACGACAACAGCAATTCAAGTCCACCGCCGCTCGGATACCGAGTATGCGATCGCTGGTACTCCAGCCGATTGCACGCGCATAGCGTTGTCACATATCTGCTCAGATGTCAAATATGTACTTTCAGGTATCAATGCTGGCGGCAATATGGGCGCGGACGTGTATATCTCAGGTACAGTTGCGGCTGTAAGGGAAGCTGCTTTTCATGGGATTCCAGGGATTGCTATTTCTCACTATCGTAAAGGCAAGCGTAATGTTGATTGGGACACGGCTGCTAGATGGACGGCTGGGGTATTAGCTGACTTGCTTGTTCGCCCCAAAGAACCAGGAACATTTTGGAACGTAAACTTACCTCATTTAGAACCAGGAGATCCAGATCCAGAAGTAGTATTTTGTCACCCTTGCACACAACCGTTACCAGTCAACTACCGAGTTGAAGGCGATAATTTTTATTATGTAGGAGAATATGCCAAACGCGATCGCGCTCCTGGAACTGACGTTGATGTTTGCTTTTCCGGCAAAATTGCCATAACTCAACTAAGGCTTTAATTCCATATATGGGAAAAGGAATAGATGAGATTTCTAATTCTTCACCCTTCCCCCTTAACCTTTAACCTTTTACCCAACCGCAGGTTTAACGGGTAGACTTGAAAAAGTCTTACAAATAGTCCATGAGCGATTTTTCTTCTTCTCAAGCCGATCCACCAACCGAACAACCAAAAGAAGATCGAGACAACTTTTTAGAACCGCATCTTAGGGCGGCTCCGCCTTTAAAAATGGTAGAGACAGCATTTTTAGCTAGTGCGGCAAGCTTGATTTATTTTATTAACTATTACTTTCCTCTAGGACCTGTATTACAAATATTTTTCCCAGTACCGATCACTCTACTATACTTACGCTGGGGCAATCGTGCGGCTTGGATGGCGGCGTTGGTTTGTGGTTTGCTGCTTTCGGTGTTGATGGGACCTACTCGCAGTATTACCTTTGTTGTGCCTTATGCGTTGATGGGGGTGCTACTAGGTGCTGTGTGGAAACGTCGTTCGCCCTGGGTTGTTTCTATAGCATTAGGGACGCTGCTAGGAGCATTTGGAGTGTTTTTTCGCCTCTGGTTGCTTCTCGTTTTGTCGGGGGAAGACCTTTGGGTGTACTCAATTACCCAAGTTACAAATTTGCTGGAATGGGTATTTCTCAAACTAGGGTTGCTAGCTCAACCGAGTGTATTTTTGGTGCAGGCGATCGCTATTGGCACAGTATTTGTCAACAATATTCTTTACTTATTTGCAGTACATTTAGTAGCTTGGTTTTTATTAGACCGTTTGGGCAATCCTATTCCTCGACCTCCCCATTGGGTACAGGTTTTGATGGATTATGAGGGAGATGAGGAGATGAGGAGATAACGAACGCAGATGGACGCAGATGGACGCAGATGGGGAGATGGAGAGATGGAGAGAATAAGAGGTTTGATTAGTAGCTAAAATGATTCGCGTTTATACTCAGTTGGCACAGGGCGATCGCTGGTTGCGGCGCTATCGTGGTAGTTTACCTGTATTTGCTTGTGTTTTGGGATTTACTGACACTGGCTTGATTCCTGGGATTTCTGCGGCTGGTGCTACTCCTTGCGATCGCAAATATACTTGTTTGGCTGATGCAGAATTTCTCTACAATGGTCCTTGCTTACAACCTCAGTATCCATTACCGCCGCTTGCTGCTGGCGCTTCGCCTGTACTCATTTCTCGCGCTGTGGTTGAGGCTTTATCTTTGCCTCTGTATTTATTTAATGCTGGATTACCCCAAGCGCCTGTTGTGCCGACAATCGATTTAGGCGGAATGCCTGCTAGATGCTTGAGTCAAGGCTGCGCTTTGGAACTTGGCACTGTGAAACATCTTTTGCAGCAAGGCTTACTTTGGGGTGAAAAATTGGCGGCAAATATGGCTGATAGATATTTAATTATCGGCGAATGCGTTGTGGGCGGTACTACTACAGCACTGGCGGTTTTAACTGGCTTAGGAATTGCTGCTCAAGGAAAAGTTAATAGCAGTCACCCAGTCTGCAACCATAGTCAAAAGTGGAATGTAGTTCAATCTGGACTAAAACATGTCGAATTGTCTCCCGATCCTTTGCAACTTGTAGCAGCCGTCGGCGATCCGATGCAAGTTGTAGTGGCAGGAATGGCGATCGCTGCTAGCCGCTATTGCGGTGTTTTATTAGCTGGCGGTACGCAAATGCTGGCTGTCTATGCTTTGACTCAAGCTATTGTTGGCGCTTATGGGTTAAAGTGGCGCTCAGAAATGGTGGTGGTAGGAACTACACGCTGGGTAGCAGAAGATCCTACAGGTAATACAGTAGAGTTAGCGCAAGAAGTCGCTAACGTACCGCTTTTGGCAACTGGGCTAAGTTTTGCTACCTCCACTTATCAGCAACTGCAAGCTTACGAACAGGGCTTTGTTAAGGAAGGTATGGGAGCCGGAGGCGCTTGTATTGCTGCTCATCTCACCAAAAATTGGCAGCAATTTGAACTGCTACAAGCGATTGAAGCTTTGGTTATGAGGCGCGAAGCATTAACGGTAATGAATTAATCTCTACCGCTAACCTCCTAGATTGCTAGTGAATTCTTTGGGCTAGCAATTGTTCTTCTAGCGCCGCAATTCTGTTGTAGGCTGCGGTTAGCTGTGCTGTTAGTCGGCGAATTTGAATTTCTGGTGTTAACTCTTTGTCACCAGATTTGCTATGCCCTTCATTACTAGTGCTATCTGTCAGTACGTCTTTGTGTTCGATACTTTGTTTGTAGTTGCTATACCCTAACGTTGGATAACGCCCAGTTGTTCCTTCTCCTTGGCGATCGCCGTTCGTTTCTTGTACCGGAGTTAGACGACACTCTGATAAAGCATCTGCAACTTTGACGTTTAATTGATCTACCACTTGATACAGTGCATCTACTTTATGACTTAAAGTAATCACCTGTTTTTGTAATGGCTCCATGTGCTAGCCTCACTGCCTTAAGCAACTTATCCTTTATATGCTAAGCAAGGATTTGATAAAGTTCACCCTGCTTATGAATCATTTAACTATTGAAAATTTTGTTTTTATATTGATACTTTACTAATTAGTCCTCAATAAAAGTAAACAATAGCTTTTAGTAGCAAATATCTAATATATGTACTTAGATTAAACTTAAGCATTTATATAACTAAAAATTAGGGTTTATGCTCATTTTTGCACCATATTACTTAAATTATAGTTTAGCAATAGTAATAAATTGTCCTTACGAAATACTTAGTTATGCATGTAGCAATAGGTATAAACTAGTAATTTATCTCGATAAAATTTCCTGCATCCTTTAAAATAAAGTAGTAATTGTAACAACTGCTCAACAAAATAAAGTTTTTACCTGTAGCAGGAGTAGAGAAGGAAAATTTTGACTAGTTGAAGACAAGCAATATTAAAGTAAGCAGACGAAAATAACTCATAGCAAGTTAAGAGAAAAATGCTTAATTTTGGAGAATTTTTTGATAGTTGTACTGGGGTGTGGAAGACCGAAAGAATTTATCATTCCCTGCGAGTAGGGGAAATAGAAAGGTCTTATACAGAATTTCGGGTTACATTGATTACCCAAGCTCAAAAACAAGAAATTTTGCAGCAATCTGCTTTAAATAATTTTGGGACAGACACAACAAAATTGATGGAACAGCAAGACACATTTCCAGGTTTTGCGATCGCCTTTGATACCCAATCAGAGAAAGGCGAAATTGTGTCTATGAGTCTCCAGGCTTTGTTTGTCCCCGATACTTATATTCCCAAGCAAGCTAACATCGAATTGCTAATGCCACCATTAACAGCACAAGTAGATAGCGAAGCCGAGGTAATTCAAGGTTTCTATCTGCGCGATCAAGGATATTCAGAAGCAGGAGCGATCGCAGGTAGGTTTAGCTATCAACCTGTACGTCAGACTTTGGAGATGACAACTTATTATCGGCGATCGGTCGCAGTAGATCAAATGAGATTAATTGCACCTGATGTCAGGCTACGGACGATTGTGACTTATCATCGCCCCCAACCAGGAGAAATACCAAGTACGATCGATCTAATTGGTTTTGGTGTAGAACGGCGGCAAAGCGTTTAATAAGTATGGATCGCAGGACTTTTTTACTTAGTACAGGGATTTTAGCACTTGGGCAAATACTTGCAGGCTGTAGCAATAGAGAACAAGAAAGGCTGCAAGTACAAGTCTTAAAAGGCTCTATCCCCGCTCAGTTGTTGGAGCAATTTCGCCGTCAACTCAAACAAAATGCCAATTTGGAGTTTACACCCGTTGAGCAACTAAAAGCTGCATTGGATTTATTGCAGTTGTGGAATCAGCCGCCAGAAAGAGCAAATAGCCAAAACTGGCAGTTGCCAGCAATTCCCTTAATTAACCCTAAGCCTCCTATAGTCGCCGATTTGGTGACGCTAGGCGATTTTTGGCTGCAAAATGCGATCGCTCAAAACTTAATTCAACCATTAGCAGTAGAAAATTTATCGCAATGGGCTAAATTACCTAGCCGTTGGCAAAATTTAGTCAGACGTAACGAGCAAGGCAATATCGATCCGCAAGGGGAAATTTGGGCTGCTCCCTATCGTTGGGGTAGTACGGTAATTGCCTATAATCGCGATAAGTTTAAATCTTTGGGTTGGACACCGACAAATTGGGAAGATTTGTGGCGAGAAGAATTACAAGGTCATATTTCTTTACTCGACCAACCACGCGAAATAATTGGTTTAACTTTAAAGAAACTTGGCTACTCTTACAACACCAGTAATTTACAACAAGTTCCCCAGCTAGAACAACAACTATCTGCCCTGCACGGGCAAGCTAAGTTTTATAGTTCCAATCGCTATATGGAGCCGCTAATATTAGGAGATACTTGGCTAGCCGTAGGTTGGTCAACAGATGTTATCCCCGTTATCCAACGCTATCAGGAAATTGCTGCGGTTGTGCCGGAATCGGGAACTGCTATCTGGGCAGATACATGGGTACGTCCTACAAAGAGTAATGCGAATAGTTCTTTGGTTTCCCAGTGGATTGATTTTTGTTGGCAACCGCCAAGTCAAAGACAAATTGCTGTATTAAGCAAAGCAGCATCGCCATTGCCTTTAACTATTAATCCTGGGGATATTCAAGAAGGACTAAGAAGCTTGTTATTAGTTGAGCCGGAAGTCTTTGAGCGCAGCGAATTTTTGCTACCACTGTCTCAAGCTACTACGCGGCAATATAATGCGCTATGGCAAGCCATGATAGGGAATATAGGTCAAGATTGATCTTCTAACTACCTTTAAAATTCTTGCCTAGAACCGCTCAATCTAGCTCTACCTGTAGCATCAAGATTACCCATGCTACACAAGTTGGGTTGAATATTGAAGTTACAAGTATAAGTTGCTAAAAGTTCTTGTTGATAATTAAATACTCTTACGTTGTAGCCGTAATCTCTAGCGACGCTGCCTAAGCTGTTGACAAAATCATAGCGCTCTACGTAATCGAGCAGGCTCCAGATTTGTCTATTTACAATTAAGTCTACACGTGGGGTTGTTGTTCCTTGACTAGGATAAGCTAGCCAATTATCAAGTAATTTACCGCCAAACTGTTCTTTTGCCCACCACAGACTAGGAACGGTCAATTGCTTTTGCGAGATAGTATTTGCTGTTACAACACCTCTTTTAGGCGCATTAGGGGCAAGCAAGCTCAACTCTAAGGGTGCATCTGTAGGTTGAGGTATTGGAGTTTGGGCAATTAGGGGCGGTGCTGGTTTGATAAAAATCGCCGCACTAAGGCTAACAGTTAGTAATAGCAGCGATTTTACCTGACTGATAATCGGCGATCGCATAATTTTACGTTAAGTTATGTACTATTACTAACTTAACAAACTGCACCACTCCTTGATAAACGGTTTAAGTTCTTTGACGATTTGCTTTTAAAGCTCTATTAGTCTGCCGCCAGAGCATCAAAAATATGGTTCCAGAAACCAAAGCACCTAAAAGTGACTTGATTGCATTTTTGACTAGAAGCCGCTGGGCATTGGCGCGATTAGTTGCCGCTTGTGTCTTTATTTGCCTTTGTCCTTCAGCTATTCTAGTTAGCAGTTGGGATTTAATTTGCGGTAGATTTTGGGCAGATACAACACCACCTTGGGGGTTAAGGCGCGTCAAAATGCTTTGAATTTCTGCGGGTGTTGTCGCTTTATTGAGGACTGCTTCTAACTGTTGCAGTTGAGTTGTCTGTTGGTTGACTTGAGCGCTTAGTTGCTGCGAACTTTGCTGATCGATCCTTACGCTAGCGCTTAAGCCTAAAGGTATCAATAGGAAAAATAGCAATGCTACGACTAGACAAGCCCAAGACAAGAACTTGAAAATCCGCAGGCTTTTTTCTCCAGCAAAGACCAATACCGCTCCTAATAAAGGTACGGGTACTCGTTCAACTAAATTTCTTACTACCTGGAATTCCCAGGCGGGGTTCGTAAATAGCGACGGTACGAAAATATCAATAATGTCAAATAGAGACAATGCTAATAATCCGTAACCGACGAGACGGAAAAGAGGAGCGAACCACGATTCATTGTTGTTTGATTTTGTCACGCAGGCGGAACCTTGTTTGATGAAAAGCGATAGATGCTTACTACAATTTATTCTTGGGGATAGCGGGTACTCCACCACTGATACCAAGATAACCACGCTTTTTCTAAAGCGGCGTAAGTAGACTCAGGCGAAGACTTATTTAAGGGTATGGAAAAATGGCTCCAGAGGCAACGCTGATCGCGCAAACTGCGCTGCCCTAATAGCCAAAGAATTAACCGATCTGATAGCAAATCGTAGCGGACGCGATTATCACTATATTGCTGTCTAGTGAGCGTGCTACCACCACGCGGGTTGATACAGGCATTCAAGTAGGCGCGATTTTGCAGGGCGAACATCCCGTAGGTTCCTACTCCTGGTTGCTGGCGGATCAGGAGAAATTGCTCGTCAGGCGCGCCTTGAATTGAGGTAAAGTTTCTTAAAAACTCCTTGTATTCGCCGTGAGTTTCTAACTCATAGAGCATCTCAACATCTAAATTTAAGCCATCTTTGGTATAGCGATATTGTTTGCCGTTGGGTAGTTCTTTCTCTTTTGCCTCTGCGGTTTTAATTTTTAGTGGTTCGCTGGCTACTTGCTGCCATCCACTTAGAGGCACGCTTTGGGGAAATACAAACGGAGTAACTGTTTTTTTGCCAATTGTGGGGTCTAACACTACCTTGCTTAAAACTAGGGCAGTATTGGCAAAAACAAATATTAGTAAGGGGATTTGCAGTTGTTTGGGCAGCTTCATCAACCTGATAACTCCATTGGTTCAGAGCGATCGCCGTCATCATTATTTTTACTAATTAAGTAGCAAAAACCGCCGAATAGTAAACTGCAAATTAGGAAAAATATTTGCGAACCCGTACCTGTATGCCAGTAGTCAAAAGCTGCGGGATCGGAACGAGCAACTAAAATAGCCATTAGTGCTACGCGGAAGCCATTGACTACAAAGGCAATAACTACAGCTACAAAGGGAACGAGAAATCTTTTGGCTACGCTTGTGGGAAACATAATCAAAAATAGTATCGCTAGTCTAACCAATTGGGTAATTGTTTCCATCCCCGAACAGCCTGGATATACTTCTACCGCGCCTGTGGGCATGATAATGTTTACGCCTTCGCGTACAACTGGAAAGCCTAAGTAAGATAAGAGCGCGTTGGAAAATAACGCTGTAAATATGGAAATATCAAAACGCTGTCCAATAAATCCAATCGGTGCGTTGAAAGCAAATATTAGCAGCAACTCTAACCAATATTGCCGCAAGCCTTTAATTCCAGAAGCAATTAGTGCTAGCCCTAACATGCCGATAAATGGCGTAAGCTCTACAAAAGAGTCAACATTATTGACAAATAAGCTTCTAACCAAAACAAAAGCGATTAACAATATACCCAGCAGAGTAGAAAAAATATCGCTTTCAAACTTTAAGGTATGACGTTTTTCCGATAGCAACGAAAAGACAGCAGCCAAGCCCAGCAAGCTGATACTTACTTGGTTAAGCGTGCCATTCAGCTTTAAGTACAAGCTGACATGAACGGCTATTAAACCTGCGGCGATCGCCAAGAACCAAAATTGAGTATTTTGCAAGGGCTTAATCGAAGCAAGGGAAGTTTCTTTCATAGTTATTAACCAAAAATGGAAGTTATTTTTATGCTACAAAGATGAAAATCGCTAGCCTTGCTTTTACGCTCGGTTGCATTTGTACTTACTCCCACAAACGACGACGGGAAGGCCCGTTGAGCCTTTGGTGAGTATCAGCAAGCAACTGGGGAATATTTAATTGTTCTGGACACCGAGGCAAGCAATCGCCGCAAGTAGTACAGCGGTTGCCTTTGTTGCCAGGAAACCAATGTCCGGCATTTTCTAACATTGTGTAACGATAATTACCATACTCGCGCATATCGTAAGCGACTGCAAGGTTACGCAACCGTAAAATTTCTGGTATATTAATTTCTTCTGGGCAAGGAAGACAAGCGTAGCACTGGCTGCACTTTTGCCCAGCTAAATCTGTTAATTTAGCTTCCAAGCGTTGATAAGCAGCTATTTCTAATGGTGCTAGGGCATCATCTTGATCGGCAAATTTTATTGGTTCGCTCAATTCGTCAGCATTAGCTGCACCGACACTGAGAGTCGTGATACCAGGGTCTCTAAGTAAAAACCGATAGTTTAGTTCTAGAGGTGTCAAGGGATAACAGAGATCTTTAAGAGTTTGAGGTGGATTATATAGCTTACCGCCCTTATCAGCCGGAGAGATGATAAAAATACCTAAATTTTTACTCTTGGCTAATTCTATTGCTGGTGCATGGCGTTGAAAGAAGTAATAATAATGCAAACTAACAAACTCAAATAAGTCTGTGGCGATCGCTGCTTTAATTAATTCCAACGAACCGTGACTAGAAAAGCCTACGTGTCTTACTTTGCCATCTTTAACTGCGGCTTGTACCGCCTGGATGCCGCCACCTTGTACTAACTGAAGATGCTCCCAAGTATTGATACCATGAATTGCCACACAGTCTATGTAGTCTACTTGCAGTCGCGCTAAAGATTCTTCAATGCAAAGATGTACATAATCGGCATCTGCCGTTGGAGGGATTTTTGTAGTGATGTAGAGTTGAGAACGCGGTATAGCAAGTCCAGAGGCGATCGCTGCACCTAAATACTCTTCGCTTTTGCCATAACCTCTAGCAGTTTCTATGTGGTTGATACCTAAAGCTACTGCCTTTTCTATCGTTTGGCGCGCATTTTCTGCCGATGCCAAGTAGCGCATCGTTCCTAGCGAAAACACCGATAGTTGTAGGTTCGTTTTGCCAAATTGTCTATACTGCACGCTCAATAATTAATTAGTTAGAACATTTTAAGCTTCGCCCGTACTAAAGCCTTTGCCTTGAATTAAATCTTCTGGGCGTAAATTAGCTAGAAATTCTTTAAAAGCTCTTTGTTCTGCTTCATCAGCATCTCTATCTACAGGGATAGACGCATCAGCAATTACTTCTTCCATCACCCAAATGGCGCTATTGGTACGCAAGGCTAGAGCGATCGCATCGCTTGGACGCGCATCAATGTCTTTTTTGATTTCGCCTTGGCGGATGGTCATTACGGCGTAAAACGTGCCATCTTGAATCGAATGAATTACGATCCGCTCTAACACCATTCCCCATACTTCTAGGGTATTTGCCATCAAGTCGTGAGTAAGCGGACGAGGTGGCTTTTGATTTTCTAAGGCGCTAATAATTGCTTTGGCTTGGTCTTGATTTATGTATATTGGTAGCGCCCGACGTTCGGTTCCATCTTTGAGGAGGACAATCGGACTGCGGTTTACGGCATCTATGGCAATGCCAGCAACTCTCATTTCAATCATTGGCGTAGCCCCTACAATTTTTGGTATTCATAACAGTCACAGGCAAGCAATAAACTAGAACTAGATATAAGGTGGGAAAATTATACATATTTATAGTTATAGATTGAATTAATTTAACTCCAATCTAGGCGCAATAGTTGGTTGTTTTGCGCCGATTTCTTAAAAATGCTCTTATCCCAAGTATGACTCGATCTTGATGAGATTTATATAAAGCGGATTAGAAGAATTCAAGAGGTTTTTGCTCTAAGTAAAAGTAACTAGTAACGTTTAAATAATTTTGCAGTTTAAATACCATGTTTACAGGATTAATTCAAGCATTGGGACAAGTTCAATCTATAGGTAGCGATCGCGTTAAAGTCAGTTGCACTAGCAAAAGCTCTAATCTAATTTTGACCGATCTAGCGATTGGTGACAGTGTATCTGTAGACGGTATTTGCCTCACGGTGATGGAAGTTTTGCCGCGAGGATTTATCGCCGCAGCTTCTCCAGAAACCTTGGGGCGGACTACTTTGGGGCAGCGCTCAGATGATAGCTTTGTTAACTTAGAAACTTCGCTGCGCGTAGGCAGCAAGTTGGGCGGGCATTTTGTTATGGGGCATATAGATGGAATTGGCTATTTGCAAGCCAAAGAGCAAACAGCAACTTCGTGGGAGATGAGCTTTACTACGAGTGAGGTGATCGCTCGTTATATTGTCCCCAAGGGTAGTATTGCCGTAAATGGGATCAGCCTGACTATCGCCGATTATGATGATGTCCGCCAGTGGTTTAAGGTAGCTGTAATTCCGCTTACCTATACTGAAACAAATTTATGCTATTTGCAGCCAGGAAATGCAGTGAATTTAGAGGGAGATATTTTAGGTAAATATGCTGCTAAATCCCTTTATTCTGGCTCTAGTGATTCGCTCTCTGAAAATGGTAATAGTGAATTATCAAGCTCATTTTTAGCTGAAAATGGCTATTTATAATTGATTGAATTTATTTTGTGCAGAGTTGCCAACGGCGATCGCAATTTATCAATTACTAGCTAGAAAATTTACACTCCAAAGCAGTCATCAACCGATGGCTGTTTTTTATATTGCGCCCAAGGCGATCGCGCAGTATCGTCTATAATTTATGATAATATACGGTATCCCGACCGATTAACTGGGGATTGCAAGGAGAATTAAATATGGGTTGGTGGCGAAGCATCACTAAGCGCCGTTCGTGGCAAAGCTTTGTGTCGTTGTTTTTAATAGGAGTAATTTTAAGTGGGGCGATCGCTGCATGTTCGGCAGGAAATAACGCTACTAATGCTAATAATGCTAGTGGCGATAAAGAACTGACACTTGTTTCTTACGCTGTCACCCGCGCTGCTTATGAAAAAATTATTCCCCAATTTACAGCTAAGTGGAAACAGGAAAAAAACCAAAATATTACCTTTAATCAAAGCTACGGCGGTAGTGGTTCGCAAACCCGTGCGGTGATTGATGGTTTGGAAGCCGATGTAGTAGCTTTAGCTTTGGCGCTAGATACAAAGACAATTGAGCGCGCAGGATTAATTCAACCAGGGTGGGAACAAGAAGCACCTAATAGTGCGATCGTGCATAAGTCTGTAGCTGCACTAGTAACCCGTGAAGGCAACCCCAAAAATATCAAAACTTGGGCAGATTTAGCTAACCCAGGAGTGGGCGTAATCACCGCAAATCCGAAAACTTCCGGCGGTGCTAGGTGGAACTTTTTAGGCTTGTGGGGTTCGGTGACAAGAACTGGAGGTGATGAGGCAAAAGCGTTAGATTTTACCAGCAAAGTGATTAAAAATGCCCCAGTATTGCCGAGAGATGCCCGCGAGGCTAGCGATGTATTCTTCAAGCAAGGGCAGGGAGATGTACTAATTAACTACGAAAATGAGGTATTGTTGGCTGCACAGAACGGCGAGAAATTACCTTATGTAGTTCCTGATGTGAATATTTCTATCGATAACCCTGTAGCTATAGTAGACACAAACGTTGACAAACACGGGACAAGAGAAATTGCTCAAGCCTTTGTGGAATATCTTTATACTCCAGAATCCCAACGAGAATTTGCGAGAGTTGGCTTTCGACCCGTTGACCCTACAGTAGCAAAAGAAGTAACTAAGCAGTACGTGCCAATTCAAACCTTATTTACTGCTCAAGATATGGGTGGCTGGGATGACATTCAGCAGAAGTTTTTTGCTGATGGCGCAATTTTTGACAAGATTCAAGCTAGTCGCTAAGTTTTGCTAGCAGGCGATGTTAGTTGGGTGGGCAATTCCACCCTAAAATGCAAACAAATTATCTAGATAAAAGTAATTTCAAATGGCTGTAGCTTCTCATCCCAAACAAAAAACTCCTAATTGGTACAGTCTAGATCGGTTGTTAGGGCTGTCTTTGCCTTGGCGAATTACTTTGGGTTATCTAACTATTATGCTGCTGCTGCCTGTATCAGCATTGCTCCTCAAGGCAGCAACAGAACAGCCGATTGACTTTTGGCGAATTGCTACTGCTCCGGTTGCTCTTGCTACTTACGAAGTAACCTTTGTTACAGCCTTTGTTGCTGCGCTAATTAATGGAGTTTTTGGGGTTTTAATTGCTTGGGTGCTAGTTAGATATGATTTTCCCTTCAAGCGGATAATTGATGCAGCAATTGACCTTCCTTTTGCTTTACCTACTTCAGTTGCAGGTTTGACTTTGGCAACTGTTTATAGCGATAGTGGTTGGATTGGTTCGCTACTTGCGCCGTTGGGAATTAAAGTTGCTTTTACTCGCTTGGGTGTAGGGGTAGCAATGATATTTATTTCTTTGCCTTTTGTCGTGCGGGCATTGCAACCTGTACTGCAAGAGATGGAGAAAGAGATTGAAGAAGCAGCTTGGTCTTTGGGCGCTTCTCAATGGCAAACTTTCTGGCGAGTAATTTTACCGCCTTTGATGCCAGCAATGCTTACAGGTGTAGCTTTGGGATTTTCTCGCGCTGTTGGCGAATACGGTTCTGTTGTCATAGTCGCCTCTAATATACCGTTTAGAGATTTAATTGCCTCTGTATTGATTATTCAGCGTTTAGAGCAGTATGACTATTCAGGAGCAACTGTAATCGGTACGGTTTTACTCGGAATTTCGCTATTAATTCTATTCGCAATTAATTTATTGCAAGGTTGGGGACGACGTTATGAACTCTAAAATTGCTGGGAAGTCTTTTAATCCAGATATCATGGAAGCAAAATCGCCTTCTACTAGCAGCGATCGCCCTTGGGTAAAATACATATTGATTGGAATTGCGATCGCTTACTTGGCTTTAGTCTTATTTATTCCAGCTATAAATGTATTTGTGCAGGCATTTGATTCAGGTGTTGCGCCTTTTTTCCAAAACCTTACTGAGCCTGCTTTCCTCCACGCTGTTAAGCTGACTGTTTTGATTGCTTTAATCGTTGTTCCAGTTAATACAGTATTTGGACTTTGCGCAGCTTGGGTAATTGCCCGCAATCAATTTCGCGGTCGAGCTTTGCTAATTAGTATTCTCGATGTTCCTTTTGCTGTTTCTCCTGTAGTTGCTGGACTGATGATTGTTCTGCTTTACGGGCGCAACGGTTGGTTTGGACCTGCGTTAGGTGCTGCTAATATTAGGATTATTTTTGCGATGCCAGCGATGGTACTGGCAAGTGCGTTTATTACTATGCCTTTTGTGGCGCGTGAAGTTATCCCAGTTTTAGAAGAATCAGGTTTTGACCAAGAAGAAGCTGCAAAAACTTTAGGAGCAAATGATTGGCAAACTTTCTGGCGCGTTACGCTGCCTAATATTCGCTGGGGTTTGCTTTATGGCGTGATTTTGACCAATGCGAGAGTAATGGGCGAATTTGGCGCTGTTTCAGTTGTATCTGGGAATATTTCTGGCAAAACTCAAACATTGCCGCTATTTGTAGAAGAAGCTTACAAGCAATATCAAACTCAATCAGCGTTTGCCGCAGCAGTTTTGCTAGCAGGTTTGGCAGTGGTGACTTTAGTATTAAAAGAGATTTTGGAACGCAAGACTCAAATCAAAGATATTGAATAGGAGAATATATTATGGCTATCGGGCGCGATCGCAATTCTCAACTATCAGACTCCAGATTGACTCAAACTCGCATCAAAATCCGTATTCCCAAAAACTTGCACGAAGAACCTGTAATCTCGCGCTTGATTTCTCATTATGGAGTAACAGTCAACATTGCTGCTGCTTTACTCGGTTCCAACACGCGAGATGATGGCTGGTTTGAACTGGAATTACGCGGCAAACCTGCACAAATCCAAAGTGCTTTAACCTACCTCAACGAGTTGGATTTAGAGATTTGGGGACAATCAGCCGTTGAGGAAGATGGCTGGTAGGAGAGTAGTTATGAGTTTTGAGTTTTCAAGTTAGGGGAACTTTATCCTCGTGGAGTAGAATAGTAGGCGCTTTAAGCTAATTGGCTGTTAAATTTTATCTAAAAAATTTCTTCAACTCAAAACTCAAAATTTAACCTTCAAAACTATTATTTACGCCATTTGATTTTCAATTGCCCAGCGTGCGAGTTCAGTGCGGTTATGCAGTCCAGTTTTGCCTAGCATATTGGATACGTGGCTTTCTACTGTGCGCTGACTAACATTTAGTTCGTCAGCTATGTCTTTATTCGCCAATCCTCTAGCTACAAATTGCACTACTTTCATTTCCGTTTGTGTCAGATGGACATCAAAGGGAACTTGAATTTTTGACTCATTTTCGCTGCCATCATTTGGCTGCTGTTTTTTACGAAAGGCTTGTTTGAGCGAGGCTTCTACTTGAGCTACTAATTCTTCTGGCTCAAATGGCTTGACCATGTAAACATCTGCGCCAACGTTTAGCCCTTTAACTCGGTCTTGGCTTTGACCTTTTGCCGAAAGAAACAGAACAGGAACCCAGCTAGTGCGCTCGTCTTGGCGGACGTTGCTGACGAATGTGTAGCCGTCCATCTCCGGCATCATCACGTCACAAATGATCATGTCTGGGATATCGTTTTCCAATACTTCTAGAGCTTCTCGACCATTTTCAGCAGTGACTACTTCATATCCCCGAAATTCTAAGTAATCTTTGACCAGCAATATCAAATTCGGGTCATCATCAATTAGTAGCAGTCTTTTGTGTTCTTTAACGATAGGTTCTTTCATACTTTGCTACTGTAGGTACTCTCAATTCAATAAAATTTTGCGATCGCGGATTGTACATCGTTAACCTAGCAAGGCACTGTTTTATGCCCTTACTATCTGGCAAATACTTTGTTATTACTTCCACAAGGCAATATTTTATTCCTTATTTTGCATTAGTAGGACATTAAATTCCAGTAATGATACGGAATTATATAGTATATCTAAGATGCTATTACATATTGGTTTTATTGGTAATTAAAAGTTACCAATCTATTAAGTAGCTGCTATAGCTAGATGAGAGATTAGTTAAGTATAAAAATATTCAATCCTCAACTGCAAATTGAGGTAACAATAACTACTCTGAAGTAGTTGATGTATCATTATTAACAGGATGTGGGAGCGGATGAGTTAAAAATGCATATTCTGCAACTACACGATTGTCAATAATATGTTCTTGAATAATGCGCTCAATTACTTCTGGAGTTGCCTGTCGATACCAAACTCCATCTGGGTAGACGACCAAAATCGGTCCTTGACTGCAAACTCGCAAACAGTTAGCTTTGGTGCGAAATATACAACTAGGGCGCGTCTGCGTGGGCTTATCTAGGTTTAATTGTTTTAAACGCTTTTTTAAGTATTCCCAAGCTTCTAAACTTGCTGCTTTCGAGCAGCATTGAGGCAAAGTGGGGTCAGCACAGATAAATATATGTCGTTGAATTTGTGCCAACCCCAATTTCTCAACGCAAGCAGCCAAAGTAGCTAAATCTTGAGATTGGCAAGTTTCTATGTCTTCAACTGCATTTGAAGGTGCTGCACTGTCTGTCATTGGTAAAAATAATGAAAAGTTACTTTCTAAGTTTAAAGTTTGCCTGTTGCTCCAAAACTATTGTGGCAAACCAACATCACTATTGGATTTACACATAAAAGCTAGTTTTGCACACAGTAGGCTAAATTTTCTTACCTTTAACCCTTTACCCTGCCCTACTGGAGACGCAAAAAATTTTCTTCGTCTCTTGCTTCCTGCCTAATATTTA
>QQTW01000257.1_pt1 | contig 32322 bp, 38 predicted proteins | sample 1904831 | NCBI WGS metagenome assembly QQTW01 (sample SAMN09435610, study PRJNA476489) | Subsurface metagenome, whole genome shotgun sequencing project.
GTCATATTTATCGAGCAGTGCAGCAAAATCGTCGTGAGTAAAGCCAATATCTAAAGTAGTTTGTTTCTGATTGACCATGCTAATTTTTCCTGATGTTAGTCTCCGTAGTTTTTTGCCTCCTACGATGCACCTGCGCGCTTGTGATAGCGGCAATTTACACCTAAGCCTCGATCTGTTGCTCTTTGCTAAGGTCGAGGATTTACAATCTTCGGGTTAGTGTTCCCGGTGGTAATGGACGGCGATCGCCTGAACACACAAATGCGATTTATTTTCCTTTTCATCCTAGCTTAGGACTAAGTTGAAGTGGTCATTGGTCATTGGAAACTGCTTAATTACCTATTACCCATTACCAACTAAGTAATTCTAAACGCATTAGTATCCAGACCCATCATTATACCTGAGCTAAGGGGTGCAAATTCTTTTAATATTCATTAATAGCGCTTTTTAACTCATTGCTGTGACTGTAAAAACTTCAGGATGGGGTTCAACAGCACAATTACTTAGGTCGTCCAAAGTTTCTACAAAGTCGCGAATATTTTTAAATTGACGATAAACTGATGCAAACCGTACATAAGCAACTTCACTAATTGCTTTTAGTTGCTCTAAGACTAGATCGCCAATTTCTAAGCTTGTAACTTCTCGGACTGCGCGTTGTTGTAATTGGGATTCAATTTCATCTACTATTGCCTCTAATTTGAGGTAAGGAATCCCAGTTTTTTGACAAGCGCGAACTATTCCCCGCAAAATTTTGGAGCGGTCGAATAATTCGCGATCGCCTGTTCGCTTAATTACGGTAATTGGCACAAATTCTATCCGCTCGTAAGTTGTAAACCGACGCAAACAACTTAAGCATTCTCGCCGCCGCCGGATACTTTGCCCAGCTTCGGTGGCGCGGGATTCTAGCACTCTATTATCGGGATGCTGGCAAAAGGGGCATTGCATAGGGCAACGGGGATAAGCAAGACTTTTGAGTAGCAAGGCAAATATGGCAAAATCCGATGCTACAAATAAAGCGTAGCATCGGATTTGTACCTAGTAGTAGTTTTCAGTAAACTTTGCTGCTTACTTTTTCTCAATCCGGGGTGGTTCCCGAAAAGCGATCGCAAAAAACAATGTTCCAATGGCAAGAGCCAAAATCAAAATGTAAGCAACGCTTTCCATATTCTGAATCCCAAATTAGTTACTTAATACTGATATTTTACCAATTAAAAGAAAAGAACGGCTGAACAATTCCTTTGCAATTGTGACTTACATGATTGTTTAACCGTTCTTAACATCACTGCCAGCAAAGTTGATTTGATTGCTGTAAAAAGTTTAAACAGCTTCTTTTTTGCGGGTAGATTTGTCTCCCAATTTCTGGAATAGACCCCATTCTACTTGCTCCTCTAGGTCTGCCTCTACCCCTGCAAACACGTCGCGGAAAATTGTCCGAGAACCGTGCCACAAGTGACCGAAGAAGAACAACAAAGCAAATACGGCGTGTCCGTAAGTAAACCAACCTCTAGGACTGGTACGGAATACACCATCAGAATTGAGTTTTTCGCGGTCAAACTCAAAGGGTTCGCCTAATTGAGCTTTACGCGCGTACTTTTTGACTTCCGCCGGATCTTCAACGGTCTTGCCATTTAAAGCACCACCGTAGAAACTAGCTGTAACTCCCGCTTGCTCGAAGCTGTACTTAGATTCAGCGCGACGGAAAGGAATATCAGCGCGGACTACACCATCAGCATCGGTCAAAACTACAGGGAAGGTTTCAAAGAAGTTAGGCAGACGACGAACGCTTAATTCGCGCCCTTCACCATCCTTAAATACCGGATGTCCTAGCCAACCTTGAGCAATTCCATCGCCTTTATCCATGGGGCCAACGCGGAATAAACCACCTTTAGCGGGGTCATTACCAACGTAGTCATAGAAAGCAAGTTTTTCAGGAATTGCCGACCAAGCTGCCGTTAGGGTTTGACCTTGGGCTATTTCTTCTTGAACGCGGCGATCAATTTCTTGCTTGAAGTAGCTTTGATCCCATTGGTAGCGGGTGGGGCCAAACAGTTCAATCGGGGTAGTAGCGTTGCCGTACCACATCGTCCCAGCTACGATAAAAGCGGCGAAGAAGACGGCGGCAATACTGCTTGACAGTACAGTTTCGATATTACCCATTCGTAGGGCTTTGTAAAGCCTTTCTGGGGGTCTGACGGTGAGGTGAAATAACCCGGCAATAATCCCGACAATACCCGCCGCGATGTGGTGAGCTACTACGCCGCCAGCATTAAACGGGTTGAAGCCCGCAGGGCCCCATTCGGGCGCAACGGGTTGAACGCTCCCGGTAAGTCCGTAGGGGTCAGAAACCCACATTCCCGGCCCAAATAAACCTGTGAGGTGAAAAGCACCGAAGCCAAAACAGAGCAAACCAGATAAAAATAAATGGATGCCGAACATTTTGGGCAAATCTAGTGCAGGTTCGCCAGTACGAGGATCTCTGAATAATTCCAAATCCCAATATACCCAGTGCCAGCAAGCAGCTAGGAATAATAGGCCAGAAAGCACGATATGAGCGGCGGCAACGCCTTCAAACGACCAAAAACCCGGATCGGTTGCTGCGCCACCAGTAATGTTCCAGCCGCCCCAAGATTGGGTTACGCCTAGACGTGCCATGAAGGGCATGACAAATAATCCTTGCCGCCACATGGGATTGAGAACAGGATCGCTGGGGTCAAAAATTGCTAGTTCGTACAAAGCCATTGAACCAGCCCAACCAGCGACTAGAGCAGTGTGCATTAAGTGTACAGATATCAGTCGCCCTGGATCGTTCAGAACAACTGTATGTACGCGGTACCAGGGTAGTCCCATTGACTACGATCCTCCAAGGATGAGTATTTACAAACAGTAATTTTTCAGCTTTTTGTTATTGCCAGATGCTTACGAGCATAACAGTTGTTTTAAGTTAAACAGCGATCGCACTTTCGCACTCTGGTAACGCCAAACAAAATGAGAATTATTAAAAAAGTGTAACTATTGCCAGGCTCGAATGCAAGAGTATAAAGAGCGCCATGGCACTTTAATTCTGGCTATTCCACCAGAAGTTGGGCATTTTCGACCTGACAACTGGTGGTGGCGTAGCTTAGGCGTTCGATTACTTGGGGGGCGTTCATTAACCGCTTTAATACTACTGAAGCGATCGCATTTGGGGTAATAGAGGCGGGTTTTACTTCAATAGTTAAAATGACTTCTTCTACTCTATAAAGCCATAATGTCTCGTTTTGCGTAATTAATTGCAGATTTAATCGTTCAACCTTTGGTTTGCGCCGCCAAGCTGCTTCATTCCACAATCCATCACTCGCCCACACTCTGCCGATTGTCCAGCCATCAGTGAGAAAAAAATATTTCACGCTTGCTTGAACTAATAATTGGTTGTTGTTTACGATAGCAAACAGAGCCATCTTTAATTAACTGCAAAATGATAATTAATCCAGAAAATGTAACTAATTGTTACGATTCTAATTATCCAGAAGAATTTAAACCTGTAGTAGCCGGACGAGTTAAAAAGCGCTTGGGGGAGGAGGCGCTATTGCAAAATTTTGGAGTAAATTTAGTAGAACTTGCCCCTGGAAGTGCTTCAGCGCTGAGACATTGGCACGATAAGCAGGATGAATTTATTTATGTTGTGTCTGGGGAAATTACTTTATTAACGGATGCTGGAGAGGAGATTTTAACTGTAGGCGATTGTGCTGGGTTTCCTGCCGGAGTAGCCGACGGGCATTGTTTGATTAATCGTAGTGGAGAAAAGGCTACTTATTTGGAAATTGGCGATCGCACTTCTAGTGATCAGGTAACTTATCCTGATGACGATTTAGTTGCCCAAAATAGTGCTAGAGGCTGGATTTTTACGCGCAAAGATGGCAAGTTGGATGAAAGCCAATAACTATTAGCCGTTTATTTATCCTCCACCACTTCATCATCTCCATCAAATTCTGTTAGTGTTGATTCTTCATCTTCAACATCATTAATCTCTTGCTCTGTCATAGTCAGTTCTTTTTTAGCAAAGACTCCTCTAGCTTTTCGGTCGAGAATTTGAATAATGCTAGTCTTGTCTTTTTTAATAGCTTCAATGTCTTCTCTTTGTAGCAAAATCATGTAATAACGGGACATTTCCATCATTCGATAGGCATATTGAAAAGCGTCTCTAGTAACTTCCCCAGTAGTTACAATCATGACAACATCTGCACCAGTTACAAAGGTCATCCCTACTTCTTTAGCCAGTACATCAACATCAACTTGCTTAGTATTTTTACATTGAATTTGCCAACGGTGATAGACAAAGCGATCGGAAGCTGCAAGTACATCCACTTCACCTTGTCCAGTTTCATAGTCTCGTTTACGCCATTTTGTAAACCGCAAGCTAGTTAGCCTGATCATCCAAATAGCTAATAGTTCAAGGGCTTTGCCTTTGATGTGTTTATCGTCATCATCTAGATCGCTAATAACATCTTCAAAGCTGCGGTTTAACTCAGTTTGAGTTATTTCTGTCATTTCGGCAATGCTTGTTAGTAAACGAGATACTAATTCATTTCGAGCTTTATCTGTTAGCTTGACTCTGTTTGGTTTCGCGCCTCTACCGCCATTGGTTTTCTCCGTTTCAATCAACCCAACTTCAACTAGGGGTTTAATTACCTCTTGAACAAATGACTTGCTAGGAAATCTTATTTTATAAACGCTAATTGCATACTTAACAATTTGATTCCAAGGAGTTAAATCTTTAACATCCAAATGAATCATTGCTAATAAAAAATATTTTTGCTGGGAGTTAAGGGTATAAAGTTCATCAACATAATCTTTGTCAATTTCTAAGATTTCTGAAACTTTATCCCAATTAATTTCATACTCTCGCTCAAAAACACCTGATTTTTCTAGCCACTTCCGCATGGTGCTAGTGTAAATAGCGTTTGGCGAAATAGAATAACCCATTTCTTGTAATTCGTAAGCTATTAACTCTAGTTGAGGCTTATCGCCTCTAGTATTTATGGCTTCTATTGCTTTCAACAATGACATACCTGTTAAATTTGTCAGAATGTGACGAGCAAATACTTGTAATACGGCTTCTGGTTCACCGCAGTTAGTTAAGATTTCTTGAGCTAAATCAGTTAATTTGTAACTCCAATTGTCATTGTTAACCTTTTCAACTATACGGTAATCTCGTAAAGACAAAAAACAATTCATTGATAATTTACCAATATTTTCTGCCGCTTTTGTTTGCTCCACTGATTGAGAGTGGGTAGCAAAATATCTTTGGGCAATTTGACTTTCTAAGTCTTTACGTCTAGGTTCGCATTCTTGGCAAAGCTGGACAATTTCTAATAAGCTAAATTTCTCTGGCTCAAATTGATGTCCATAGGTAAACTTAAGTTTTCTTTGTTCCATAAATTCATATTCTTCATTAATAAAAGGAAGACTAAGTTGGTAGGGTGATGAGGGCGGTAACATTTTTGAATTTTGTAGAGGAGGGGAATCCTCAAGTTTGTGGTGAAGTAGCTCCTCGACTTTTTGCTTATCAGTTTTATTGATAGGTAATGGATTTACGACTAATGGAGAATCAGCCTCAAACCTAAACTTTGAAGCTTGAAGATATTGATCGTCAACTTCAAAAGCCAGCCATCGTCTTTGTAAAGTTTCTGCAACTCGACCAGTCATATTAGAACCTGCAAACGGATCGAAAACTAAATCGCCAGGTTCGGTACATAAATTGATGATAAATTCTGGTAAAGCTTGGGGAAATCGAGCCGGATGAGGTTTGATACTTTCTTGCTTACATCGTTTTTGATAATAGTCATTAGAAGCAGTATTAGAAGCAGAAATAACATTTACTGGCTGGGTAATATCGTTTGAGAGTAACCAATCGAAGGAGGCTAAAACAGGTACGCCAATTTCACTATTAGTTTTGTCATCTTGAGCATTGATGATATTCGGGGGAATAGCTCCGCCGCGATCGCTACTAAACTTTTTGGAGATATCATGACCGGAGGGGCGTAACTTAGCCTTATAGCCATTTTTTAGCAGGTTTTTCATCGCCTCACTGTATGGGCGCAAAACATTCCGATTATTGGCTTTAGGGTGAGGCTCTTTAGACAACCACCAAACTGTATTTACAGCGTCTTTTACCCTTTCTCTACGTACCGTAACCCATTCCGCCGGGGTGGGTAACTTAGCAGGATTGTACCAGTACAATTCTTGAGCTAAGTAAAATCCAATTCCGCCTTCAGCAGTAGGTTTGCATAGCTCAATTACTAGCTCAAACTGGTAAAGACTTCGTACAGGGTAGCCTTTGATCCAACTACCACCAATATCAATTACGAGCGAACCCCTCGGCTTTAAAATCCGATGAAACTCAATGGCAAAATTCTTAAACCAGTCAACATACTTGTGAGCGTCAACATTGCCATATTCTTTCTTCCTAACTAGAGCAAAAGGAGGTGATGTACAGATCAGATCAATGCTCTCATCAGGAAGTTTTTGCATTAACTGTAGGCTATCTCCTAGATAAGCAGATCCTAGTTCTGTTGAATAGTAAAGAGAATCGGTAAGATGGAGAAATTTATCAGCAAATAAAATATTTTGCACGAGTTACAGTTTAAACACTCTAGCTATAGGAATCAGACGCTTGTTATGAACGCTAGGTAAATTAACTAATTAGGTAAATATAGTACAAACGTTCTTTAAAGTATTTTAGTAAACAATGTCACGTAAAGTATTTACCTATCAGTGTTTAGAATAAATAGCACCTTAATGTAAGCAATCAAAAAGCGAAACTTGTCCTCAATGTAGCTTGCCAGGTAATACCGTTAGCACTGTTATTATTGGCATTGTCAATTAGCTGCACAATCGGACTAACACTAAGATTATCGCTTAGTTGTAGCTTATAAAAAGCCTCGAAATTAGTTTGAGTCGCATTGCCCAAATCTGCCTCTACAAAGGGTTGTCCGATCGCAATTCCGGTTAAAGTTCCTGGTAGCACTAAGTCTCGCCAAGATACTCCCACCGCCCAAGTATGAGGTTGTAAGTCTAGGTTTTGAGAAATTGCTGTATTAAAACCATCGTAATTGCCAATTCCAAACCGACCGAAAAACGCCGTAGTGCGGTTAAAAGCGTACTCCCCATTAATTCCAAAGGCTGAAATATCGGTATTGTCAATTAAGGCTTTAGTGTATTGCAAACGGAGGGCAAAGTTAGAGCGGGGCGCGTATTCTAGCTCTATACTGCCCGTATTGACTTCGCCGAATAAGTCCCGATCGCTATTAACGGCAATATAAAGACTTCGTAATGTAAAATCACCGCCGCCAATATTCCAAGCTAAAGCCGCTCCCGCACCTCCAGGGCGATCGATTTGGTTGGGGACAATGAGGGGGTTATTGAGGAAAAAGCTAGAGCTAAAGTCGCTAGATTCATCGTTAGCGTAGCGATTGCGATCAATAAAGTCTTGGGGTGGCATTTTTGCACCGATAGTCACTTCTAAATTTTTTTGAGGACGAAAGGTGTAGTACAGCCGCCTTAATTGGACATTATTATCAACTTGGGAATATTCTAAGCCGCCGCCATCAGCTAATAAACCTATAGTACCTAGAAGATTGGGTATTTCATTTTGGACAGAAGAAATTGCATCTCCGCCATTATTTCCGGCTTCAAGCTGGGTAATTAGGCGGTTGTTAGGAGTAAAGCTAGTAATAAAATTTAAGCGAGTACGGGAGACGAGAGTTGGATTTGCTTTTCTACCTTCAGTAAAGGCAAAAATTACCTCTCCTTGCAATTTACTTGTGGCGGAAAACTGATTAGTTTCTAAATTAGTAACGCGCCTTTCGATATCGTTTAAGCGAGTACGAATTTGGTCTAAGGGCAGGCGATATTCTAGTTCTAAGCGCCGCAAAGTTACTAAATCGTCTTGATTAACAAAAGTACCAGTATTAGTGACTTGCTCTAACACGCCTTGAAGCGCTGCCGCGAACTCGTAACGGCTCAAAGAGCGGTTTCCGCGAAAAGTCCCGTCAGGATAGCCAGAAATAGCTCCATAACGTTGAATAAGAGCGGCTAAAGCAAGATATGCCCAATCGGTAGGTAAAACATCGCCTAGTTCATCTACCGCCGTTACTTGAGCAAGCTGGATAGAATCAAAATCTAAGTCTTTAACTGCGATAACTTGAGCTTGAACAGGGAAAGCTAGAAACAAAATTGAGTAACTTGTTAATACCCAACCAGTTCCTAGCTTGCTATCGAAAAATGGATGGTTAAACTGAAACTTCATTGCTAATTTTGAGCAGAGGATGCTTGCTTAGTACCTGAAGTGCCTAGTTGAATTAACTCTATTTTGTACCCGTCGGGATCTTCTACAAAAGCAATCACTGTAGAACCGTGTTTCATTGGCCCTGCTTCGCGCACTACTTTACCGCCTTGGGTTTTAATTTGTTCGCAGGTGCTATAAATATCATCTACTCCTAGGGCAATATGTCCGTAAGCATTACCTAATTCGTACTCATCTTGACCCCAGTTATGGGTTAGCTCAATTACGCTATGGTCAGATTCATCGCCATAGCCCACAAAAGCTAGAGTAAATTCGCCCCCTGGATAATCTTTTTGGCGTAATAACTTCATTCCCAGCAGTTCGCAGTAAAACTTTAGGGAAGCGTCTAAGTTGCCCACGCGGAGCATTGTATGTAGTAATCGCATTTTGCAACTCCAAATCCTCTATTACATTACATTTTTTATTGTAAAAACGCGATATATTGCATTTCTAGCTGACTGCTGACTTAATTGAGGTGCTATTGAGGATGATGAATACACTAGATACTGCTATTGATAACATTGTTGCTAGAGAAATTCTTGACTCGCGGGGTCGTCCTACCGTTGAAGCGGAAGTTCACTTAGTTAGTGGTGTAGTAGGGGTCGCTCAAGTTCCCAGTGGGGCATCTACAGGCAGCTTTGAGGCGCATGAGTTGCGAGATGATGATAATAGCCGTTATGGAGGAAAAGGGGTACTCAAAGCGGTGCAGAACGTCAATGAAGCGATCGCGCCCCAGTTACTAGGCAAGGATGTAATTAATCAAGAATTAATTGATCGCACGATGATCGCCCTTGATGGATCGCCGAATAAATCTTCTTTGGGTGCAAACGCAATTTTGGCGGTTTCTTTAGCATCAGCTAAGGCTGGTGCGGAGTATCTAGAATTGCCCCTTTACCGCTATCTGGGCGGCCCTTTAGCTAACTTGTTACCTGTACCGTTGATGAATGTAATCAACGGCGGCGCTCACGCTTCTAATAACGTGGATTTTCAAGAGTTTATGATTGTTCCGGTGGGTGCGTCTTCTTTTCGGGAAGCGTTACGCTGGGGAGCGGAGATTTTTGCGGCTTTGAGTAAGGTTTTAGACGATAAAGGTTTACTAACTGGCGTAGGCGATGAAGGTGGGTTTGCGCCGAACTTAGAATCTAATCAAGCGGCTTTAGAATTGCTGATGTTGGCGATCGCTAAAGCGGGTTATAAACCAGGGGAAGAAGTAGCGTTGGCGCTAGATGTGGCGGCTAGTGAGTTTTACAAGGATGGTCAATACGTCTACGATGGCGCACCTCACGCACCGACGGAGTTTATTAGTTATTTAGGGCAATTATGCGACTCTTATCCAATAATTTCGATTGAGGATGGTTTGCATGAAGATGATTGGGATAGTTGGCAGCTTATTACTCAACAAATAGGTAAGAAAACTCAGCTAGTGGGCGATGATTTGTTTGTAACTAATGCTACTCGTTTGCAAAAGGGCATTGACCAATCTGCTGCTAATGCAATTCTAATTAAGCTCAATCAAATAGGCTCTCTAACGGAAACTTTGGAAACTATAGATTTGGCTACTCGTAATGGTTTCCGCTCTATTATTAGCCACAGGTCGGGAGAAACTGAGGATACAACGATCGCAGATTTGGCTGTCGCTACTCGCGCTGGACAAATTAAAACGGGTTCTCTCTGTCGCAGTGAAAGAGTTGCTAAGTATAACCGTTTACTTAGAATTGAAGACCAGTTGGGAAGTCGCGCTATTTATGCTGGTGCTGTTGGTTTGGGGCTAAGTAGTTTCATCACTTCCTTCTAAGAAAAACCAAATATGGGGGGTCTGCCCCCCAAACCCCCCATTGGGGGACGGCTTACCTCCCCCAAACCCCCTGCAAAAGGGTCTTTTTGTTAACCCGGTATTTCCTGGCAATACACCTGTTGTAAGTAAATTAGGCTTTATGCTTTGCAATCGATAATCTTAACTTAAGGGTAAAATCCTAGTTTGGGTAATCCCAAGGTTTCATCCCATCCCATCATAATGTTTAAACACTGAATCGCTTGTCCTGCTTGTCCTTTGATTAAGTTGTCAATGGCGGACATGACGATCACTCTCCCTGTACGTGGATCTACTTCAATGCCTATGTAACATAGGTTGCTGCCACACGCCCATTTGGTTTGTGGATATACTCCGCTTTCGCAGATTGTCACCCAAGGGGAGTTACGATAAAATGCTGTGTAAATTGTCAGCAAGTCTTCTCTTACTAATCCTGGATCTCTTAATGTTGCATACACTGTTGCTAATATTCCCCGCACCATTGGCATTAAATGCGGTGTAAATTGAATTGTTACCTCTTTTCCAGCTAAATCACTGCAAACTTGCTCTATTTCTGGGGTATGACGATGTCTCGCTACGCCATACGCTCCTATTGAGTTATCAGCCTCGGCTAACAACATCCCAATTTTTGCTTGTCTACCACCCCCAGAAGTGCCGGATTTGGCATCGATAATCGCTGTTTCTGGCACGATTAATCCTTGTTTAAGCAATGGCGAAAGTGCCAATAAACTCGCTGTAGGATAGCACCCCGCACAACCAATTAGTTGACTTTCAGCAATGCGACTTCTGTATAATTCCGGTAAACCATAAATGGCTTTATCGGCAATTGTGCGATCGCTTCTCTCTTTCCCATACCAAGATGTATAGGTGTCTAAATTTGTAAACCGATAATCTGCTGATAAATCCAGCACTTTACAGCCTTTTTCTATCAATGTCGGCGCTATTTGACACGCAAGTCCATTTGGCAATGATAAAAATACTACTTCACAACGTTCGGCAATTTCTACGGGATCTACTGCCTCTATTTTACGCTTGACAAGATGCCCTAAATGTGGGTACAAATCGGCGAAAGACTTACCCGCACTACTTTCACCGCCTAAATAGGTAAGCTCTAACTCTGGGTGATCCATCAATAGCCGTACTAGCTGCACCCCCCCGTAACCCGACGCGCCCACAATGCCAACCGATACGCGCCTTATATCACCCATAATTATCAACCTTTAGGAGTTTTAACTAAAAAAATTTAACTTTTGCCAAATTCTATATCAGGTTGCGTTTCTATGTGCAAGGTTTCGAGTAAATATCTGCAATTGTAAGAATGCGATCGCATTATCTCCTTAAATTAGCCGGGAATCTCGCCCTAGTAGAAACAGGCTACAATCAAATTAATCTAAGCTTCAAGAAACTTTACAACTTACTTTATTTGTAATACTCTGTGCAACAGCCTACAACTGCTTTAAAACAACCATTTCAATTTGATTCAATCGAGGATGCTTTAGCCGATCTCAAAGCCGGGCGAATGTTGGTAGTAGTGGATGATGAGAGCCGGGAAAATGAAGGAGACTTAATTTGTGCTGCTCAGTTCGCTACGCCCGATACAATTAATTTTATGGCAGTAGAGGCGCGCGGATTGATTTGTTTGGCTATGACGGGCGAAAGGTTAGACGAGCTAGATTTGCCTTTAATGGTAACTAATACCACCGATACCAATCAAACAGCTTTTACCGTCAGTATTGATGCTTCCCCAGCTTTGGGCGTAACTACAGGTATATCTGCTGAAGATCGCGCCCGGACGATTCAAGTTACAATTAATCCTCATACAAAACCAAAAGATTTACACCGCCCAGGTCATATTTTTCCTCTGCGAGCGCGAGCAGGAGGAGTGCTAAAAAGGGCTGGACATACCGAGGCTGGGGTCGATTTGCCGCAGTTAGCAGGGTTGTACCCCGCCGGGGTAATTTGTGAAATTCAAAACCCTGATGGCTCAATGGCGCGTTTACCTCAATTGATTGCGTATGCCAAAGTTCATAAATTAAAAATTATTAGTATTGCAGACTTGATTAGTTATCGTCTCAAATATGAGCGCTTTGTCCGTCGTGAAACGGTAACAAAATTACCAACGCAATTTGGAGAGTTTAATATTTACGGTTATCGCAATACGCTGGATGATTCCGAACACGTAGCCGTCGTTAAAGGTGAACTTGCAGACTTTGCTGACAAAACTGTCATGGTGCGGATGCACTCGGAATGCTTGACAGGGGATGCTTTAGGTTCTTTGCGCTGCGATTGTCGAATGCAGTTGCAAGCAGCTTTGAAAATGATTGAAAACGCTGGTATTGGCGTTGTAGTTTATTTAAAGCAAGAAGGGCGCGGAATTGGACTAATTAACAAGCTAAAAGCCTACTCTTTGCAAGATATGGGTTTAGATACGGTGGAAGCTAACGAACGATTGGGTTTTCCTGCCGATTTGCGTAATTATGGTGTAGGAGCGCAAATTTTAAACGATTTGGGCGTAGAGAGAATTCGCTTAATTACTAACAATCCCCGCAAAATTGCCGGGTTGAAAGGCTACGGTTTAGAAGTGACTGACCGATTACCATTGCTCATTGAAGCTACCGATTATAATTCTATGTATTTGGCTACAAAGGCAGAAAAACTAGGTCATATGCTGTTGCAGACTTACTTAGTTACTGTCGGTTTGCACTGGAAAGATGAGCCATTATCTGTAACCGAGCGCTACGATCGCCTAGAGAAATTACGCAACCTAGCGCGCACCTCTGATTTGTTATTGCAGGAAGAAGCAAGACCTGTTGCGATCGCTTTATTTAGCGAACCTTCAATAACTGTACATTTAGGCTTGGATCAAGCGCAAGTTGCGGCGATAGATTGGTACAAAAACCCCGATCACCCTTATGTAAAAGCAATTTCTCAAATTCTAGATAATCTTGCAAGTTGGACATTTTTAGAAAAGTTAGAGTTTTTAGTTTCTCCAGGTGTCGATCCTTTAACGAGCTTGCAAGTTAAATTAGATCGCCAGGTGTTGAGTACAGATGAGTTACCATCCGCCATTTGCAATCAGTTAGAAACCCAAAAAATCTATTGCTACGGCTGTTAACTACTCAAGCAAAACCCGCCTATAAAGACGGGTTTTTTAGCGTAAAGGTATCGACATTAATTAACTGCGTAAGCCGATTTTAATGCCCAAATGATTAAAGCTGCGATCGCTCCTAAAATCAGTACACTAGAAATCGTCACTGCTTTTGGGGTATCTGCGCCTTTAAATTTCATAATTCCCCGATTCAAGTCAGACATTAGGCTAGTCTCCTCTAGTGGCGTTCTAATCCGTCGCCTTAATTCTAATCGCTTCTACACATTAACGATGTCACAACTAGGAACATTAATATCAATTCCCGATTGATTCCAAGCACGACCATCTAAAGCCATCTGTTCGATTAAACTCGCTAATCTCAGCGCTTTTAATGCTTGTTCTCCACCCACTGATGGCTGATTTCCACCCCTTACACAGTTGACAAAATGCTCAAGTTCTGCATGGAGTGGTTCTATATTGCTGGTATGCACTTTTTCAATCAAACCATCTTGACGATAAAGCACTTGACCGTAATCTGTTATGCAATTAGCCGTTGTTTGCCGATGGATGAGAATTTCATTATTGAGAAAATCTGCTTCCGTCAGCGAATTTTTGCAATGTGCGGCAATGCGGCGGATTTTGCAATGAGTAACTTTACTAGCGGTAAGAGTTGCTACAATCCCATTAGCAAAGCCCAAGGTAGCCGTAACATAGTCTAAATAGGGGCGGGGCTTAGTATTTGCCGAAAAATTGCTTGGTTCTGTAGCATAGGCGCGGCTACCGCTTGCTGTCAACTTAACTACGGGGGAATTAGCTAATTCTAGTAATAAATCGATATCATGAATCATTAAATCTAATACTACCGATACATCATTAGCGCGATCAGAGTAGGGACTCATTCGATGAGCTTCTATAGCCAGCAATTGCTCTGTTTTTAAGACTTTGCAAAGTTCTTGAAAAGCTGGATTAAAGCGTTCAATATGACCTACTTGTAAAATACTTCCACTTTCTGCCGCCGCATTTACCAATGATTCCGCTTCGGCAATACTAGCAGCGATCGGTTTTTCGATCAAAATATGAATACCAGCTTCCAAGCAAGTCATGCCCACAGAATGATGTAAATAAGTGGGAACAGCAATACATACTGCATCTACATGAGGTAGCAAATCACGGTAATCTTCAAAAAAACGGACTCGGTACTTACTAGCAGTATCGAGTCCTCTTTCAACATTGATATCAGAAATCCCAACAAGCTCTACATCTTTAAGTAAACTCAGTACGCGGGTATGATGTTGCCCCATATTGCCCACTCCAATCACGCCTATGCGAATTGGTTGAGGCTGGTTGCGCCTATCATGATTGTTTTGTTGTGCCATGAATATGCTGTTCTCCACTCCTTTCCTTTCCTCAGCCACCAAAGTACAAAAACGCCGCTAAATGGCGTATACGGTCAATTATCAACACTTACGCCCTTAAATCATCTATTTACTAGCATAATGCTTATATTTATAAAGAATCTCAAAGTTTAGTTGAAGTTCCTGTGTTATGTATTTTTTTATCAAGGGCGATCGCTGTCTTTAGTGTTATTTTGGCAGCAGCGTTTATGGGCAAGAGAATGTGTCAGTTTTTTGCCCGTCCATTAGATATTTTGGCGTTGCTGGGAAGTGGGAATGGCTAAAAACACCTTTTTACTCGGTACGGGTAATCTTAAAACTTCACATAGGAACTTTAAACTAATACCAAAAAGTAGAGGTATATCACAATTTGAATGCGTGAAAATTTTAGTGCCAACGCACAAGAGGAAATTTATGCGTATTCATCATCTTAATTGCGGTTGTATGTGTCCCATTGGTGGGGCGCTGATGGATGGCTTCAGTCGCGGACTGACTGCCCAACTTGTATGTCATTGCCTGCTGATTGAGACAAACCAGGGGCTAGTTCTAGTTGATACTGGCTTTGGTCAGCAAGATGTTCGAGATCCTTCCTCGCGTCTCAGTCCATTTTTTATCCATTTCAATCGCATTCAGTTTGAACGCAAATATACAGCAATTGCTCAAATCGAGCAGTTGGGTTTTAGTCCAAGTGACGTGCGCCATATTGTGCTTACTCACCTCGATTTTGACCATGCAGGCGGTCTTGAAGATTTCCCAGAAGCAACCGTACACATCATGCAATCTGAGGCGGAAGCAGCCCAAAATCGCCACGGATTTATTGCCAGTCGGCGCTATCGTCCGGGTCAGTGGGATGAAGTTGAACGCTGGAAATATTACACTGCTGGCGGCGAACCTTGGTTCGGGTTCCAGGCTGTACGCGACCTTGAAGGTTTACCACCAGAGATTTTACTAATTCCCTTAGTTGGTCACACGCGGGGTCATGCTGGGGTTGCCATCGACACACCAGAGGGCTGGCTGCTTAATGCTGGTGATGCTTACTTTTATCGGCAGGAAATGGGGACTCCGTACCACTGTACGCCAGGTTTGCGAGCTTACCAGTGGATGATGGAGGTAGACCGAGAGGCTAGACTTTTCAATCAAGCGCAGTTACGCCAATTATCGCGCGATCGCACCTCAGAAGTAAAAATGTTTTGCAGTCACGATGCGGTCGAGTTTAAAACCTTTGCTAGTACCAAGGAATAAAGCAGCAGGGCGAATTGTATTCGCCTACTCTATCGCTCTTGCTTAAAATACTTTTGCCGATTTTAAAGGATGGGTTTGAGATGAGGCTGTTGTTCTTTTATCTGGCGGCTTAGATTCGGCAACGGTACTTTATAGCGCCAAGCCCTCTGGATGTGAATGTTACGCTTTATCTTTATAATTACAACCAAAATACAAAAGCGCCGCTAAATGGCGTATACGGTCAATTATCAACACTTAAGTCCTTAAATCATCCAGATACTAGCATAATGCTTATATTTACAAAGAATTTCAAAGTTTAGTTGAAGTTGCTGCATTATATATTTTTTAGCAAAGGCGATCGCTATCTTTAGTGTTATTTTGGCAGCAGCGTTTATGGGCAAGAGAATGTGTCAGTTTGTTCCCGTCCATTAGCTGATTTAATTGAGCTATTAGTGCATTGCCTGAAAACAAATTAGTTTAGAGCTACGGTTGCAAGTAATAACGTTGTCAAAACATAAGGTAATTTTTATGACTACCACTACCGCCAAGAAGCTAAGTTTTGATGAATTTCTTCAGCAATACCCCGATGGGGAGGGCATTTTTGAATTAGTTGATGGGAAGATTGTCAAAGTGGAGCCAATCAGAGCGCATAAAAATGTATCAAGACTATTATTATTTGCTTTCAACGATGAAATTAGACGCAATAATCTTAGCTATATTGTCGATCAAACTATAGTTGTCAAAACTGCTACTGAGAAAGGAATTGTCCAAGGCAGAAATCCCGATGTCAGCATAGTTAGCGAAGTAGAGTGGAATTCTAACGTCATGGCTTATGCAGCCCTAACTAAGCCTATCCAACTAGCGGTAGAAGTCGTTTCAACCAATTAGGAAGATGATTACATTGATAAATTGGCAGAATATCAGCGTTTAGGAATTGCCGAGTATTGGATTGTTGACTACTTGGCGATCACATCTCGCAGCTATTTGGGCTATCCTAAAGTGCCTACAGTGTCGGTATATCAACTAATTGACGGTGAATACCAAGTGCAAACATTTACTGGAAATACTCCGATTATTTCGCCTACTTTTTCCCGGTTAGAACTAAGCACTGAGCAAATAGTTACCGCAAGTCAGATATATTTGTCTTAATATGGAAAACAATAAACGAGATTTAAGAAAACTGAGCGATCGCCAATTAGATAGCTTGAGTCAGGACGTAATCGTTGAACAAATAAGACGTGTTGAAGAAGATCCAAACGCTTTTGTTGTTCCTAGTGAATCTTCTGTTGAAGAAGATTTGAAAGTAATAGATATAATTCTTGCTCAAACCAATAATAAGTAACGCACTTCGCACTTCCAGGCAAACTAATCTAGCATAGAAGTCTAAAAATCTATATGCCGAAGGTGTTGCTAACGTGAAGGTAGTTGTTTTATTGTCTGGCGGATTGGATTCAGCAACGGTACTTTACAGCGCCAAATCCTCCGGGTATGAATGTTATGCTTTATCTTTTGATTACAACCAAAGACAAGTACGAGAATTAGATAGTGCGATCGCGCTTTGCGAAGCAGCAGGTGTAGTTGAACGTAAAGTAATTAGCTTTGATTTGCGTTCTTGGGGTGGTTCGGCGCTTACCGATGACAAGATAGATTTACCAGTCGAGCGATCGCTTTCCCAAATGGGCGAAAATATCCCTGTAACCTACGTCCCCGCCCGCAATACTATATTTTTGAGCTTTGCCCTAGCTTACGCCGAAACCATCGGTGCAGAGCGCGTCTATATAGGTGTAAATGCCTTAGATTACTCCGGGTATCCCGATTGTCGCCCGGATTATATTCAAGCAATGCAGGAAGTTTTTAGATTAGGGACAAAACAAGGTAGAGAAGGGGAATCAATCAAAATAGTTGCGCCGTTAATTGACTTAAAAAAGACTGAAATTATCCAACTAGGCAACAAATTAGGCGTACCTTGGGAAAAAACCTGGTCATGCTATGCAGGAAACGAGAAAGCTTGCGGCGCGTGTGACTCTTGTAAGTTGAGATTAGAGGCTTTTGGTGAATTGGGATTAATCGATCCAATTGCTTATTTATAAGCAAGAGCAACTAAGTTTGACGGCGCATTTTTATATGATGCAAACGCGCCCCATCTACGGAAATCACCGTAAAATCTAGGTTTCCATAAGTTAAAGTTGTCCCGACGGGAGGAATTTTTTGTAACTGGTACAGCAAAAAACCCCCCAATGTCTGATACTCGTTTCTCAAAGGCAAACTTAACTTTAATAGCTCATTAAGGTCTTCTAAATTCATCTGCGCTTGCACTAAATAAGTTTGCTCATCCAAGCGTTCGATCATCAGTTCCTCAGCGCTTCCTGGCTCCCCAGTATTGCCAATAATTTCCGCTACCAAGTCTTTGATAGTTGCCAAACCTACAATACCGCCAAACTCGTCTACGATCATCACCATAGATAGATGACTGCGCTGCATCATGGGCAATAGTTCGCTTAATGGCGTATGTTCTGGTACAAACCTAACTGGACGCACCCAGGATTTTAATGGTGTTTCTAGCGCCATCCCAGTAACTAAAGGTGTTGCCAATTCCTTAAACTCAATAATTCCGCAGACATCATCTAAAGATTTGCCCACTACAGGATAGCGAGAATGTCCGGTAGCAGTGACTACTTCTAGCAACGACTCAAAAGTTCCGTTAATTGGCAAAAATACCACGTGATTGCGTTGAATCATTACTTCTGAAGCGGTGACATCGCCAAATTCAAATACATTATTTAGTAATTCTCTGGCTCTAGCTTTTAAGCCTGTAGATTCGCGCTCGGTAGCAATAATTAGCTGCAATTCTTGCGGCGATACAGGGGTTCTCCAGCCTTGTCCACTATAGTTAATTCCCCCTAAGCGCAACAGCCAACGAGTAGAATGGTTGATTACCCAAATTAAGGGATTAAATAAACGCGCGATCGCTTTTACGGGAGGAGCCAAAAATCTCGATAACTCCTCTGGATAAAGCAATGCTACTGATTTAGGACACAATTCGCCTAAAACTATTTGCAAATAAGCAACTAATATAAAAGCGCTGGGAACAGATATTGAATGAACGATTAAGTTCCGCATCCCTCGCTCTATAGGCAAGTTTCCAATCCCTGAAGCTACCAAAATTCCCATTGTGCTTTCGCCAATCCATCCCAAAGCTAGGCTCGAAAGCGTAATCCCTAACTGGGTAGTCGATAATAAGCGCTCAATACTTTTTTGTAGAGTTTGCACAGCAAAAGCTTCCACGTCTCCAGCTTCTACCAATTGATGAATGCGCGATCGCCTCACCGTAACTAAGGAAAATTCCGCCGCCACAAAAAACGCATTGATAGCAATCAATACCAGCACTGACAATAATCTCAGCCAAATATCTGCCTGGGTGAGTGGAACAAAACCATTCAACGCCAAAATATTGAAAACAAAGGCAAACATCAGCAAATTTTATGAGGTAAAAAGCAACAACGCCTTATTTCTATAATATTTCCCCGCTTTTTTAAGGGGGGTCAGGGGGGAGCGCGCTTTTCAATTTTTAACTAACATTATATCTACCTACTCATTTTTAGTTAGTGTAGTAAATTGTCAGTTGTTAAGATAAAAACCTGACATAAGCTCAAAACGATCAATGACAAGAAACGGTATCGGTATTCGCACAGCGCAACTACGAGCCCATCGGGTTGTAGGTCAAATTCATGTTTACGATGGTGCAGGCAAAGGTAAGTCTCAAGCGGCTTTAGGGGTAGTTTTACGCTCTATTGGTTTAGGGATTAATAGTAATATTGCTACCCGCGTTTTGCTTTTACAATTCCTCAAAGGCTCCGAACGTGCCTATGATGAAGATGGCGCAATTGAAGCTCTGCAAAGAGGTTTTCCCCATTTAATCGATCAAGTCCGCACAGGTAGAGCCGAATTTTTTAACAAAGAGCAAATTACTCGTTTTGATCGCCAAGAGGCAATTCGCGGTTGGGATGTGGCTAAAGGTGCGATCGCCAGTGGTTTATATTCAGTAGTAGTTTTAGATGAACTCAACCCCATGCTCGATTTGGGTTTGCTGGAGGTGGAGGAAGTTGTCAAAGTTCTACAATCCAAACCAGAGGAGTTAGAAATTATTGCGACAGGGAGGGCTGCACCGCCGCAATTATTAGAGATTGCCGATTTGCACTCAGAAATGAAACCCCACTATCACCCCACCGCCGCCGCCCAAGGAATTACCGGAATAGAAATCTATACAGGCGCAGGCAAAGGTAAGTCTACAAGCGCTCTAGGTAAGGCATTACAAGCAATTGGTAAAGGTATCAGTCAAGATAAATCGCACCGCGTCTTGATTATGCAATGGCTCAAAGGTGGAACAGGATATACTGAAGATGCGGCGATCGCAGCATTGCGACAAAGTTACCCTGATTTAGTCGATCATCAACGTTGCGGACAAGATGCGATCGTGTGGCGGGGACAGCAAAAAGAGCTTGATTATGTAGAAGCGGAAAGAGGTTGGGAAATTGCGAGAGCAGCGATTTCTTCGGGTTTGTATAAGACAATTATTTTAGATGAGCTTAATCCTACAGTAGACTTAGAATTGCTCGATCCAGCGCCAATTTTTCAATCTCTCCTCCGTAAGCCCCGCGATACACAGATAGTAATTACTGGGCGCTGTCACAATCCCCCAGCTTACTTTGATTTAGCAGGGGTGCATTCAGAAGTATTTTGTCATAAACATTATGCTGATACTGGGGTAGAACTTAAACGCGGGGTGGATTTTTAAACTATGGAAACTAATACTTTAGACTTGATTACCGCCGGACTTGCGATCGCTATTTTTGGTGGCGGTTTGTTGATGATGTTTACCGACTTATTTACTAAAAAAAGTAAATAACTCAGCAGATGGATGAAGAACGTGCTACTAAGGGTTGATAATGAAATAAAGGTATAAATTGTACCTAAGTTTTGTTATGAATCGCCCTCAAAAAGATCGCTCCATCGGGCGAAGTCTTCAAGAATATTTACGCGGAATTGCTGGGGGGGTAATGTTTAGCTTGCCCTTACTTTACACAATGGAGGTATGGTGGGCAGGTTTTACAATGCACCCTTTGCGGCTGCTACTGTACGTTTTAGCTACTTTTACTTTATTGCTAGGCTATAACCGTTACGCGGGTTTGCGGTGCGATTTTACACCGTTAGAAGTAGCCGTTGATTCGGTGGAAGAAATGGGAATAGGGATAGTAATTTCCGCCGTTGTGCTTTGGCTGCTGGGACAAATTACCACCGAAATGCCAGTTACTGAAGTTGCAGGCAAAATAATTATTGAATCAATGACTGTAGCAATTGGTGTTTCTGTGGGAACGGCTCAGTTAGGCGGTAGTAACGATGATAACGATACTGGAACCCAGGAATCAACGCCATTTTTAAGCGAAGATAGCGACTTAATAGGACAACTTGCGATCGCAACTTGCGGAGCGGTATTATTTGCGGCAAATGTTGCACCCACTGAAGAAATTATCCTAATTGCTACTCAAACTACAGCTTTAAAATTGGTAGGAATGGCAATACTATCAATGGTTTTCGGTTCGCTAATATTGTTTTACAGTGATTTTAGCGGTTCCCAGAGCTTTAGTAAGAGTAGAGGTATAAAAACGATATTTGGTGGCGCGATCGTTACTTATGCGATCGCGCTAGTAGTTTCAGCAACGATTTTGTGGGTATTTGGACGCTTTGATGATACAAGTGCGATCGTCTGCTTATCAGAAACCGTAGTATTGGGACTTTCGGCTAATTTAGGCGCTTCGGCGGGGAGACTACTGTTACAATGAACCTACAAAAAAATTGGTTAGAATGGCTAGTTTTTGCTGTAAGTCTTGTCCTCGTACTCTGTACGTTGGGTTATTTAGTCTATGACGGTGCAACGTCTGCTAAAACCCCCGCCAATATTGAATTAGAACTAGGCAAACAGCAAAGTCAAGCAAACCACTTTATAATTCCTGTCTTGGTCACAAATAGCGGTGATACTATTGCCGAAACTGTACAAATTGAAGTAACACTCGAAAATTCTGGTAAAGAGCAAGAAAGCGCTCAATTAGAAATTGGTTTTCTTCCTCGCCACTCTAAGCGCGAAGGCTGGGTTACGTTTCAAACCGATCCGCGTACCGTACAGGAGACAAAGGCGCGAGTATTAGGATTTGAGCAGTCTTAATTGTCACTATCATTAATAATATAAATAGTCAAGTAAACGATATAGATAGGAACTTTTTATCAAGCGAAATGTCTGATTAAATATCACGCAAAAAACAGTCTATTCAAGAAAGAAGGTATTTATGGCTAATTGGAAATCTGGAACCGCCGCGCTCATAGCCTTAGCAATTACAACAGGTACAAGCGCACCAATATTTAGCAATGCGTCAGCTTCGGCTCAATTATTCCCATCGTCGTCAAGAAGTACCACAACTACCCAAGTTACTATTCCTTCGGGGACAACTATTCCCGTGCGCTACAGCAAAGCTGAGAAAATTGTTGTTAGTCCTAAAGAAACAATGGCAGTAACTTTGACGGTAGCCAGCAATATTATTAATCGAAGCGGTACTATATTGATTCCCGCCGGAAGCACTATTGAAGGCGAGTTGCAACCTGCTGGGAATGGTTCGCAATTTGTAGCTAGAACATTAATTACAAATAACCGTCGCCAGTCTATTGATGCGACATCTCAAGTAATTAGCCAAACTAGCGTTAGTCGCGGTTCTAAAACACGAAATATATTAAAAGGTGCAGCCGTAGGTGCAGCAGCTTCCGCCGCTTTAGGTGCTTTGACAGGCGATCGCGCTATTGCTACTGAGGAAGTATTGTTAGGTACGGGAGCGGGTGCATTGGGTGGAGTATTATTAGGCAACAAAAAAGCTGATGTAGTAGTGATTGAAACTGATACAGATTTAGCTTTAACCTTGCGTTCTAATTTGGCATTGCGTTAAGCATGGCACGAGTAGAGGAGATTTTGGACTTCTGGTTTGGTAGTCCTAAGTCGCTAGATTACGGTAAAGAGCGATCGTTTTGGTTTACCAAAAATCCAGAATTTGACCAAGAGTTGAGCGATCGCTTTCTATTAGACTACGAACAAGCCGCCAGGGGTGAATTAGACTACTTACAAGATTCACCTCTGGGCTGTTTGACGCTGGTTTTGTTATTAGATCAGTTTGGGCGCAATATGTTTCGCGGAACACCAAAAAGCTTTGCGACAGATGCTAAGGCGCTGTCTGTTGCTCAAGGTGCGGTACAAAGGGGGTGCGAAGCTCTGCGAGCGCGCTGGCGCTATCGCGCTTTATTACCCGTACAACGCTGGTTTATTTATTTGCCCTTCGAGCATAGCGAAAACCTTGCCGATCAAGAGCGGTGCGTTGAACTATTTGCAACTTTATCCAATCACCCAGAAAGCGCAAATACTATCGAGTATGCGTTGCGTCACAAGGCGGTAATCGAACGCTTTGGGCGCTTTCCCCATCGCAACAAAATTCTGGGACGGACAAATACAGCCGCAGAAGCAGAATTTCTCAAGCAACCCGGCTCATCATTTTAATAAATAAGTGTTCGTACAACCAAATATTACAAGCAAAAACACTTAGCGGCAAACCCTACTAAAAGGTAGCGAAAGCCGCTCTGAATATGACTCCTAGCTTATCTATAAATGTTCGATAATAGAGATAAGTCAAAGAGTAAAGCAATAGCTAAATGAGAATACAGTCCTCGGTATTGGTACATTTAGGATTCGGTAAGTATGTACGTTCCGACCAAGTTACCGCCGTCATTCCCATCGAAGAAGATAGAGGGCCAGGTAGAAGGACATTTGTACAAGTAGAAGGTCAGCAAGACCCGGTGGTAGCATCTCGCGCTGAAGACTCCATCGTGCGCGACTTAGTGCAAGAACCCCGCGAAGTTACCCAATCACGGCAGCAGCAAGAAATTCTCCACGACTTATTGTTAGACCTCAATAATGTCAATAAAACGGTCAGGCGAATTGCTCGTGATGAAGGCGGTTTAGATTTAGAACGATTAGAGCAACGTATCCGATCTGTTTTAGAAAACTAAGCTTTGTAGAGACGTTGCATTGCAACGTCTTTATAGAGTCTCTACGCTCTAGTTTATTTGCACTCTACATTTTTACTTAAATGAACTCAGGCACTATAGCCCAAAACCCTCGCACTATTGATACACCACTACCTAAGTTGTGGATGCCTGATCGCGTTATCTTCACTCCCGCAGCCCTAGATGAACCCTGGGGACAGCAGCTTTACAAGCGGGTGCAAAGTTTTAATTTACCTATTGAGGAGTTACCCCGCAACCGTTTAACGGGCTTACGTGGCGAAACACCCCGCGAAACCTACGACCTTGCTAAACGTACTTTAGCAGTGGTTACGGCTCCTCCTAGCGCCTTCAAGCTTAGTCCTATTCCCCCCTCGGCAGATTGGCAGTTTCACATCGCCGAAGGCTGTCCAGCCCACTGTCAGTATTGTTATTTAGCCGGGAGTCTGCAAGGGCCGCCAGTAATTCGCGTCTTTGCCAACTTACCGGAGATCCTCGCAAATTTAGCTAACTATGAGCAATCAGGGCAAGCTAAAAGCTTTGAAGTTAGTTGTTATACTGACCCCTTGGGAATTGAGCATTTAACCGGAAGTTTGGCTGAAGCTATCCGTTATTTTGGGACGCGGGAAGATGGTTATCTGCGTTGGGTTTCCAAGTTTGACGCGGTTGATAACTTATTAGATTTGCCTCACAACGGTCATACGCGCTGTCGAGTCAGTGTCAACGCTGCGCCTGTTTCTGGGCGGTTTGAGGGCGGTACAGCAAAAGTAACGGCAAGACTTGCAGCATTGCGGAAATTGGCATTACCGCCAAGTCTAGGTGGCGGTGGTTATCCTGTAGGAATAGTTATAGCTCCAATTATGCCGGGTGAAGATTGGGAGTTGCACTACAGTCAACTATTTGATGAAATTTCGGCGGCGTTGGATTTTGATTGCGATTTAACTTTTGAATTAATTTCTCACCGTTTTACCCCAGGTTCAAAAGAAGTATTGTTAAGTTGGTATCCCAACACCACACTAGATTTGGACGAAGAAAAGCGCAGCGTCAAGCGTAACAAATTTGGTGGGACAAAGTATGTTTACAATGCCGATACGATGAAAGCACTGCGGCGCTTTTTTGAAGGCGAGATTCAAAAGAGATTTCCTCAAGCCCGTATTCTTTACTGGACTTAGTTAGGCGCGTTTTTGATAAAGACTTCGTAAGCAGTTTTTTGTTCGGGAGTTGCAGAGAGTAAACATTCTTGATGGATGCGGTTTAAACTCTGCAAATACTCCTGATTTTGGCTCAAAACTTCATTACTAGCGGTAGAATTAATCAAAGACAATTGAGCGCGTAAGGGTAGTTGACGGAAGGCTTCTAAACGTTTCTCTAGAGATGACATAGTTATTTTTCGCCCATTGCTGCGAGTCTAGCTAAAGCTTCTTCCATTGCTTCGGGTAGTTGGCGCATAATTTTACCTTTTTCTCGATCTATAGCTACTAACGTTACTTGCGCTGAGACGTACAAGTCTTGAAAATTGGCGGATTGAATTTGATAATCCCAATTAATCCTTACACCGCTAACATTTACCATCCGAGTTTTTACGATCGCTGCCATTCCTAATTGAATTGGGCGATGATAGCGAATAGAAAGCTCTACAACGGGCAAATCGCACCCCAAAGCAACTAAATCGGCAAATTCTATTCCAATTGATCGCAAGCATTCTACTCTTGCTTCTTCCATCCAAGTTATGTAAGAGCCATGCCAAACAACTCCAGAATAATCTGTATGATGGGGTTGCGCTCTAATTGCATACTCAAACCAATTTTCAAACGCTAATGGGAGCAAACTTTGAATTTCCTCAGTAGGCAGTAGTTGAGGAGACTGATTTTGTGACACTTGTTCAATATTCCTAATTTGTCTCTCTTGAAAAGCTTGGGGAGCGGTTTCCCTCCCCCAACTTTTCGCTCTCTTAATATTATGGAATTAGTTGACATGAATTTCCGCATCGGTTGCGCTGTTTGGTCTTATAAAGGTTGGGTGGGAGATTTCTATCCACCAAAAAGCCGTAGTAGTGATTTTTTGAGGCTTTATAGCGAAGTATTTTCAACTGTTGAAGGTAACACGACTTTCTACGCCATCCCTAACCAAGACACTCTAAAACGGTGGACAGCAGAAACTCCACCAAGTTTTAAGTTTTGCTTAAAGTTGCCTAAACAATTAACTCATCAAGGTTTGTTGCAGCCTTCTATTGCTGGCGCGTTAAGCTTTTTAGAGCAAATGCAGACATTGGGCGATCGCCTAGGAGTAATTTTTGCTCAACTTCCTCCCAGTTATAGCCCAGAATTACTAGCCGATTTAACAACTTTTCTCGAAGCTTGGGCGCATCAAGCACCTCTAGCTTTAGAAGTGCGTCATCCCGATTGGTTTAAAGAACCTTATCATAGCAAGCTGACGAATATTTTAGAAAAGCTAGGAATTGGTAAAGTTTTGCTTGATTCTCGCCCTATTTATAATGCGCCTGATGACGCGCAGTTATCTAGCGAACGGCGTAAACCTAACTTACCTGTAAATTTTAGCGTCACTGCACCTTTTACCTTAATTCGCTTCATCAGTCACCCTCAGCAGCAATTTAATCAGAGTTATTTAGAAGAATGGGTTAGTTTTTGCGATCGCGCTTTGCGTCAAGGTACGCAGATTTACTTTTTTGTTCATTGTCCGATGGAAGTGCGATCGCCTTATAATGCTCGTTACTTTCACCAACTATTGCAACAGCATAATGTGCCTGTTCCGCCTTTACCTTGGCATAAAATTGACGAACCTATACAATTAAGCTTATTTTAGATGTCAACTTATTGATTTGTTTTTAATCAAATTAATTACAATGAGTATGGGCTTATATCAAATCTTGCTTTACATCTATATTTAGAGGCAATATGAGTGAATTACATTTTATTACAGTTCGAGATAACGCTCAAAATAAAAGAAGTTTAATTAAAGCTGAGATTGATAATATTGATGAAAAACATCTCGACGAAATTTACAATTATATTTTGAATAAGCAGGATGTACGAGAGATAAGTCCAAGTGTAAAACAGAGTTTAATGTCAAAATTAAGAGCTATAAAAATAGATGCTCCTGAAGATTTTGCAGAAAATTTTGAATTGTACTTGAGAGGAGAAAAGCAGATTGAAACGGATATTCGTTGATGCTAGTTTTGTAATTGCATTAATTAACCAAAGAGATCAGTTTCATCAAAAAGCCTTAGCGTTATCACATAAAGTTGAATACTATCCTTTGCTGATAACTGATGCGATTCTATTAGAAATTGGGAATGGTTTAGTACGTGGTTACAAACGGCAAGCAATTGAAATCATTAAATATTATTTGACGGCCGACGAGGTAGAAGTTGTTAATATCAATCCTATTTTATTTAGAAAATCTTTAGACTTTTACAAAACCCATCAAGATAAAGATTGGGGGATAGTAGACTGCTTTTCATTTATAGTTATGAAAGAAGTAGGTATAGAACAAGTTTTAACTTTTGATAAACATTTCCTGCAAGCAGGATTTCAACCATTAGTATAAAAATATGTTTATAACACTTAATTAATAATAAAAAAGAAAAGCGTATTATGGAAAATCTAACTCAACAAAAATGTACTGCTTGTCACAAAGATGCACCCCGCGTCACTGAGGCAGATATAACCGAACTTAAACCACAAATTCCCGATTGGCAAATGATTGAAGTTGAAGGACAACCGCGCTTAGAGCGTACTTATACGTTTCCTGATTTTGCCCGTGCGATCGCCTTTACAAACAAAGTAGGCGAAGCCGCCGAAGTTGAAGGACATCACCCCGCCTTACTAACAGAATGGGGAAAAGTAACCGTAACTTGGTGGACACACGCCATTTGTGGCTTGCATCGCAATGATTTTATTATGGCGGCAAAAACAGATCAAATAGCGAGTTAGGACATATTGACGATCGCGCGATCAATAAGAGCGGACATTTTTTCACGATCTTCAGTGGAAATCCCTTGCATGGCTTTTTCGCGCAACTCTACAGCAATGGGGGGTAACACCCCTTCTAGCTCCTTCCCTGCGTCGGTGAGCCAAATTCGCCAAATGCGGCGATCGCGCGGATCTCTTTCTCGGCGAATTAGCTGGCGTTCTTCCATGCGATCAAGTACGCCAGTTAAAGTACCACCCACTTGTTGCAGCTTGTCACCAATACTTGAAGTTGGCAACCCATCTTCTGTCCATAAACAGCATAATACCAGCCAATGAAAAGGAGTTAAACCAAAAGGCTCTAATCGTTCGGAAAAAGCACGGCTCAAAAGCTGCGACAGCAGTTTAATTCGATAACCCATGTTAAAGGGAGCTAAAACTTGCTGCCACTGACATATAGGTTGCTCAACAGGCGTAGAAGGCATTTCCAAAGTTACTAGGGTGCTGATTATTTGAAACTAATTTTTTTGTCAGCCTTACTCAATCTAGCGGAATAAGTTTACATTTCGTAATTTTTTCTAAACTAGAAAGAGTAAAGCTAATCGTTACCTCATAATAATGCCCTTGCGACCGGATCAACGTACCAAATTAGACAATACCGATGATCGCCAGTTTTATGTCTATCCGCGACTGGTGACTCATGTAGACGAAGGTTTTATTCGCCAACTTACCGACTTGTACCGCAAGCGCTTAAAACCTGATACACAGATTTTAGATATGATGAGCAGTTGGGTATCGCATTTACCCGATGAAATGAAATTTGCGCGCGTCGAAGGACACGGACTTAATGGCGAGGAATTAGCAAAAAATCCCCGCTTAGATAGCTATGTAGTCCAGAATTTAAACGCCGATCCCAAGCTACCCTTTACTGATAGTCAGTTTGACGCGGTACTTAACTGCGTTTCTGTGCAGTATTTGCAGTACCCCGAAGCCGTATTTGCAGAAATTCACCGGATTCTCAAACCAGGGGGAGTGGCGATATTTAGCTTCTCTAACCGGATGTTTTATGACAAAGCAATTCAAGCTTGGCGAGAAGGATCGGAAACTAGCCGCGTAGAATTAGTCAAAAGTTACTTCCAGTCTGTACCAGGGTTTAGCGCACCAGAAGTAGTTAGCCGTCAAAGTAGCGCGCCTAATTTACTCCAGTGGTTAGGTGCGGGAGGAGGCGATCCTTTCTATGCTGTAATTGCATACAAAAGTTAGTTAAAACAATTGTTGTCGAAGTAACGGTAATAATCGCCCCAATCAGCCTTTAGGAGGCAAATAATGATAGTTCGTAATGCCCGTAGAATTGTAGCGGCTTTGTTGGTTTCGGTAATGCTGCTAGTAACCGCTTGTGCAACCGCAGCACCCACTCGTTTTGACCAAGTACAGCAAGAAAGCACTCAGAAAAAAACTGGTTTAGCCGTTGCTAAAGATGCAACTCAAGGAAGCAACTTTAATAAATTTTTCCCCCCTAGTCAAGCAGGCTTTGAGCGAGTTTATACCCAAGAGAAAAAAGGTTTCGCTGAAGCTAAGTTGAAAAAAGGCGGTAAAGATGTAGCAGTGCTGTCAATTTCCGATACTCAAGGGACTACTGGTGGTGCAAATCCTAGCGCTAAGTTTCAAAACAGCAGTCTAAAAATTGGTGGCTATCCCGCCGTTACTCAAGGTAAAAATAGTACGGCGCTGTTAGTAGGCGATCGCTACCAAGTAAAAATCTCCTCCCGCGATGCGACATTTACTGAAAGCGATCGCCAAGCATGGTTGAAAAAGTTTAATCTCCGAGGGATAGAAAAACTTTAGGCGATAAGGAAAAACAAATCTTTTCTACCCCAGATATTTAGTAAAAAATTGGAGAGCGATCGTGAGCAAAGCTATTTTTGAGTTGGTTAATGAGTTGCCAACAAGCAACTTAACTGTTTCTATGTTACGAAGTCTTGACTTTGTTGCACCAGGACAATGGAATAACTTAGTAGGTTTTGAAAATACAATTCGCACAGTAACAGGTGAAACTGACGAAAGTTTGATTCAACAAATTGGTGAAAGAGCCATATTTTTATACAATGATCGCTCGCAAGGCTATCAAAGAGCAATGTGGCTTTATCAAACTGTAGATAGCACAGATAAAGCGCTAGGTGCAGCCGCTTTAGCTAATAAAGTTGGTGAATCTATCCCACTTTTAGGCTTTTTAAACAAACTTACTCCTAAAGCTGACAAAGCTCAAACCATTGATTTAACGCTTAAATTAGTGGCGGAATTAGTTGCTTTTTGTCAAATTAACGGTATTCCCGGCGATAGTATTGGCGATTTTGTTAGCTCTTTAGGCGATTATAGTGGCGAATCGTTGATGCGGATGGTTGCTTTAGTTTGCGTCGATGGCTTAATTCCGTTGGGCCCAGATTTTATCCTTAAAGTGCAATCTAATCTAAGTAAAACAACCCCCCAAGATTTAGAAAAAAGCGCTACTTTCCAAGGTATAAATAGCGAGATTCCTGGTGGTAATTCTGCTGGAAAACTTAACTTTATCAATCAAAGCTTTGACTCGGTAAAAGGTTGGATGAGTAACTTAGTTACTTCTCGCAATTTGACACCGCAAAAAGTTGTAGGTAACTTACAGAAATTTGCAACTATTGCTGACGATAAGTTAGATTACCTAGCCGCCTTTATTGATGTTAGTACCAATTATTACGAACATACGGGTACTCAAACTTTAGCGCGTCGTTTGATTGAAAGAGCCGTAGCTGAAATTTAATTAGTCTGAGAGGACGTTTTAAAAGGTTTAATTGATAACTTGCGCTCCTTGGAGATCCCCCCTAACCCCCCTTAAAAAGGGGGAAAATATCTTGCTTGTCACCCTTTTTAAACAAGAGTGAGACTATTAGATATTAATCAAAAGATTTTTAACTCGTCCTTTGAAGTTATTTTTTTAAAAGGCTACTTTGACATTTATTCGTCAGTAGCCGATCATTTAACTCTCCCTTTCTAAAAATATTCTCCCTCCTTTTTGCAAGGGGAGTCAAAAAGCGGTGTAGCTTTGCTTCCCGCTTTGTTGACGTGGGTTGGGGGGGGATCTCTAAAAACATTTTTACAACCTAATTATCTCTACTATCAAATTCTGCTAAAATCTTCTCCGATTCAGTGCAAAGCTCTTGATGACAATTGCCATTACTAGCAAGCAAACCCCCCCATTGATTTACATCACCTTGATTGTATTTTAGAGGCGTACCATCAAAATGAGTAAATTGTCCGCCAGCTTCGGTTAATATTAGTTCGGGCGCTGCCATATCCCAGTCTTTAGGCGCAGATTTACCAGAAAGAGAAATATATATATCTGCTTTTTGCTCGATAATATTAGCAATTTTACAACCTACACTCCCTACATATTTCTGCTCTTTACAAGGCAAAGTTTGCAGGAGATAACTTAATCTTTCATCTCTATGAGTGCGGCTAACAACTAAAGCTAAACTTTCAATGGAGTTACGCTCAGAAACCTTTATAGGCGATATTTTTCCATCAATAGTTTCTACAAAAGCTCCCTTACCACGAATTGCATAATACAACTTTTCAGCTTCAGGATAAGCCACCACAGCGAGTATTGGACGATGGTTTTTAACTAAAGCAATATGAATTGCATATTCACCATTTTTATCAATAAAATCTCTTGTACCATCCAAGGGATCGATAATCCATACATAAGATTGCGTCAACTGCTTTGAATGCAATTTATAAGTTTCTTCGCTAATATACCCAAAATCTTCTTCGCCTAAATTAGTTTTTAATCTATCTAAAATGTAGTAATTAACAGCAATATCCGCCGCCGTAACTGGGCCATCTTTTTTATCTTGAATGTCTAAGTTACCATCGTTAATTTCGCCATGATAATAAGAGCGTAAAATGTAAGATGCACCCCAACCAATAGAACGCGCAAGTTCTAAAATCTCTGATAGTTCTTTCATTATTTATCCTCTAATATTCATCCAATGCCGAGTACCGAAAGCTTGGCAAGAAGCCGCCGCAATTAGGGACGCTTGGGCTAAAGCTTCAACAAAACTTTTAAACAATATAAAATGACAAAAAGCTCCGTGAAAAATATCACCAGCACCTAAACTATCAATAATTTTAACGGTAGGAACGTCTATAGTGTAAATTTTATTGTTACTCAAGTATTGTATCGGTTGTTCGCCATGAGTAATCGCAATATGAGAAATGCCAAAAGCAGACAGATAAGCAAATACTTGTTCGCTATTATTACAGTTGGGGGGGTGAAAATTAGCCGAGCAAATTGCGTAATCAACACTAGGTAAAATATTCTCAAATCCCTGCTTCCAACTACCGCCATCAATTACTACAGGAATGTTTTTAATTTTAGCTTCCCGCGCGATCGCATTTCCTACCGCTATTTGATGCCCATCAATCAACACAAT
>QQTW01000258.1_pt1 | contig 32292 bp, 26 predicted proteins | sample 1904831 | NCBI WGS metagenome assembly QQTW01 (sample SAMN09435610, study PRJNA476489) | Subsurface metagenome, whole genome shotgun sequencing project.
TTGTTGCTAGAGATTGGATTGAGGAAATATATTCGCAAGTATGGGATATTGCTAAACAAAAAGGTTTTAGCTGTTTTCTCTCGCCATTGGTGCAAATTCTCCGCGACGGCAACGAAGCCGAGCAGTGGTTGAGACTAAATTCTTGCGGCTTCGATCCTCGGCAAGTCATCAATTATGCTCATGTAGCGATGGCAGAGCGCGAGTTAGAGTTAGAAGACAAGCTTTGTCCCTCTTTACTTGCTTAGTTGCTCAAAAAACCTCTTTGAGGATTTATTTCTCAAAGAGGTTAATTTATTCTGCCGAAAGTTAGATGCAAACTTCAGAATATCTAATCAATCAGTAAAACGTCTAAACATTAAAAAAACCTATATAAAAACTAGAGGAGCAGCTAAAACATGATACTGCTCAATAACTCGTCTTTTTGGTGCAGAATAAGCGTAAATGCCTCAAGTTGTTTTAGTTAATCCCCAAATTCCTCCAAATACAGGTAATATCGCCCGTACTTGCGCCGCCACCTGTACTAAATTGCACTTAGTCGCGCCTTTAGGATTTGAAATTAGCGATCGCTATCTTAAGCGTGCGGGATTAGACTACTGGCCCTATGTAAATTTGCATTATCACGACTCTATTGAGGCTTTTCAAGTCTACCAGCAGCACCAAGGAGGACGAACAATTGGTTTTAGTGTTACGGGCAAATGTAGTTATTTAGACATTCAATTTCAACCGGATGATTGGCTCTTATTTGGCAGTGAAACTACGGGGTTGCCACCAACCGTCTTAACTTATTGTCAGGCAACGGCATACATTCCCATGAGTCAGCCAGGAGTAAGAAGTTTAAATCTATCCGTCAGTGTAGCGGTGGGATTATTTGAAGCTTGCCGTCAAATAGGCTCGCTAAAATGACCTAAAATTTCTCCGTAATTTTACGGCGGTAACGATGTTTTTAAGATTGGTTCTATTCGGTAAAATCACTGCTAACTCCTGCGGTTAAGAAAGTCAATTAAGGACTTGCTATTAACACAGCTTAGAGACTAAACCCACAAAAAACTTATAAGCAATTCCTATATTACTTAAGCAAGTTCCCAACAACCGAACGCTAACTTTTGTTATCCTAATTTAGCTCCTTAGTAAGCTTGCCAAGCAGGTACAATCACCATTATGTAGAGGTTTTAACAAGTTTTGTAGCTGACACAAGCTTAATTTTTGTCAAGGGTAAAAAGACTTTGCGCTTCCCTTGTTTTTATAAAACTAATTGGTTAAATTTTGCGGTGGTATTTCAATGCCCGCCAAACCATTGAACGTGAGGTTATGTTACAAAAATCTAGTCGATCTTTGCGCCAACGAGCAACTTCGCCTATGCTGAATCGAGCAATTTATGTAAATATGCAGCAAGTGCGATTACTTTTATTGAATCGTTCTGTTGTTTTAGGACTGGAAAAAGTAGCGATTACTTGATAACCAGCAATTAATATTTGCCAGATAATTGTCAAAACAATTGAAAATTTCTCAGATTGGTGTAAACTTGTGTAAATTAAATTATCCAAAAGATATGACTTAAATTATGTCTATTGGATGAGGCGAAAAAAAATTGTAGTGTTGTTAATGCAAGACAATATTTGATTGGATAAGTCAAAAGCAGTCAAGCAAAGCGTGTTTCTAGGAGGTCGTTTTTGAAACGAGCATGGACTAAAAAGGTTAAAAGTTTGCCCAGTGGCGCGATCGCAGGAGATGCCCTGGAAAGACAATTACAGCCATATCCGAAAGTAAAGGTACGGATATTTCGGACTTCTGCTGCCATGATTGGCTTAACAGTGTCAATAGGAACGCCGAACCTTTTACTGACCCAAGCCGCCCCAGTGCCAGAGGGCGTTAGTAGCGCAAACCCGATAAAGGACTCTGCTGCCTTAGAAACGATCCAAAATCCACCGATAATCGCACACTACCAAGTAATACCTGTAGAGGAAATAACACCTCAACAGGCAATAGTGCTGCCATCCTACGAACGCAGTACCGAAAGACGAGTTGTAGCTAAAAAAGTTGCTGCGCCAAGCTACGAGCGAACAACTCCAGTCATTAAACCAAGTACCGCAGAACCAAGTTTTAGTCCGCAATTACAACCATCTAGTCAGATAGCGGCTCAAGCTCCAGTTGTAAAACCGGATGTTAGAGAGTTGCTTAGGCAACATAAACAAACAATTAGCTTAGAGCAAGTTCAAGCCGTAGCTCCTCCAGTCGCCGCCGCAACCCCTAGCCCGACAAGTCGCCTAATTGCTCGACTAAAAGCTAATAAAAAAATTGAAATAAGTCGCGAGCGAGCTATAGAAATAGCACCAAATCAAAACGAAGCTGATTCTAGAACCCTTGCAGCACAGCCAGAAGTTGCCGTTAATCCAGATGCAAATAGTGCTTGGACAGCAAAACAACGACTTTTGGTAGAGCGATTAAAAACTTCACAAAATCCTGCGCCGCTAAATAATGAAAACGCAGCCCAAGTATTTAGCAATCCTGAATTAGGACAATCGACAACTGCCACTAGCCAGCCAACCGGAGAGTTGTCCGCACCATCCGTTGTTGTCTCCACCCCAGAACAAGCGCCAACCGTTGCAGCCACTAGCGAAAACAGGGAATTTGCCGCGCAGCCATTAGCGGAGACAACGGTCGTTCCGACAACAGAAACAAAAGTTGGTGAAGAAGAAAAATTAGCTACTTTCTCCCAAGAGAGCGCCCAACCGTCGCCAGCAACTACCTTAATACCTGAGTCTTCTACACAACTTCAACCAGTATTTGTACTTCCAGAAGCATCCGTAGCTCTAGAGCAAGAAGTCGCTCCCCCGACAGAAGTAGAAAAAGTTGACGAACAACAAGTCGCCAGCCAAAATACGCCAGCAGCAGACGAAGTTGTCGAAAATACGACTCCAGCGCCAGAGGTAGTAACTAGCGTCAACGAACCAATTATAGTAAGTTCGTTAACGACAACAGAATATCAAGTAAAGCCTGGAGATACTCTAACAACTATCGCTACTGCTCATCGGTTGTCTTTACCGGAAATTACGAACTTCAACCACTTGCCCAATCCAGACTTGCTGCTAGTAGATCAAAGATTAAAAATCCCCGCATTAACTAGCATGAAGACTCAAGCAAATGTTGCAGTTTTACCGCCAATTGAAAAAGTAGAACCGCAAATAGAGGCGAATAGTCTAACTGCGCCGGCGCTGCAACCAGTTAACAAAGTAGCGCTCATCTCTACCGAACAAAAACTCGTACAGACATTACCCGCATCAGCTTACACAGGCGTTGGTGGTAGTGTTTCTGAGGCAGAGGCAGAAGTCAAGCCCCTAGAGAAAACCGCTTTAAACGAGTTACAATCGCAGTACGCGCAAAACCTCCAAAACGACGTACAAAAGCTACAGCACAAATACTACGCTCAAAATCCTACCCCCAGTTCTACGGTATCAGCCCCAGTCAAAAGCGATCGCCCTGTACCAGCAACAATTAAGCCTAGCTTAAACTCTGGTGACGAACCGATTAACCCGGACTTCCGCGTTGCTCAAACATCGCAAGACTTAAAGCCCGTACCTCAAAAGCGACTATTAAACAAAGTAAAATATCCAGTTCCAGCTACTGTTAGAGGTAGAGTAGCTACAGCCCCGATAAATGCAGATAACTCTACAGAATTTGCCACACAGCAAGTTACACCAGAGTTGCCGCCTTTAGCTCCAGCTTTAAACTATTTGCCTCAGCCTAATAACGTACCTTTTAATGGTTATATATGGCCGGCAAGGGGTGCTTTAACATCCAAGTATGGCTGGCGCTGGGGACGGATGCACCGAGGAATTGATATTGCCGCGCCAGTGGGAACGCCAATATTTGCTGCTGCGCCAGGTGTAGTAATCAAGTCAGGCTGGAATAAGGGAGGCTACGGCAACTTAGTAGATATCCAGCACGCAGACGGAACTTTGACTCGCTACGCTCACAACTATCGACTTTTGGTACAGCCAGGTCAATTTGTAGAGCAAGGGCAGCAAATCTCCCTTATGGGTAATACTGGACGTAGCACGGGGCCTCACCTCCACTTTGAAGTACATCCTGGTGGTAAAGGTGCAGTTAATCCTATTGCTTTGTTACCAAAAGTTAGATAGAGCGCGTTTGATAGATTTCTGGCAAAAGCCTAGCCCACCTAGGGTTAAAACCCTAGGCTAATAGCTCAAGTCGGCTCAAGCCGACTGAAAGCAAAAGTTTTAGACTTTTATAAGAGGTTTAATCTATAAAATGGCTCTTTTTAAGCCTATTCTTATCTAGGAATAGGCTCAAAACTTATTTAAAGTTATTTAGCATCCCGTAAACTAGCCAAATTGCCATCGGGCGCAGGTAATGACAAGCCCGAAATGTTCCAACTGCCGTAATTGCTTCGGGAGTACGAAATTGCAGTCCATTGGTATAAATTTGTTTGACTACAGTTTGGGTGAGTTTAAATGCTTCCTCTTTCATACCCATTTGGATGAGAAAAGCAGCAATTCCAAAGTTAATTCCCGTCCAAACTTCCAAGGGATGAGTAGCATCGCGGTTTTCTGGAGAGCCATCGATTTTTAAGCCGTTAGCTGCCCCAAATTCTCCATTATGGAACTTGAGAAAGCAAGCATCGTAGACAGTTTTGAGACTAGAAACAGTGCGATCGCGTTCTACAATATCGGGTAAGCCCAGCAATCGCGCGTAAAATTGTCCGCATAGTTGATCTGCCATTACTACATCAGAACCGCTTTCGCTATCAAGCTTGTAATACTGCCCATTCCACAGCTTTTCGTGGTAAATTGGGCGCGATTTATCTAACCAAGTTTGATAGGTTGCGATCGTTTCCTCAATTGGCGGTTGATTCAAGGGTGAATCAAGAATTTCTCCTAATGGGTGATTTTTGGGGTAACTCATTAAAGTTTTGCCAATTGCGATCGCACTTTCTAATCCTGCTAACCACAATCCGCCGCAGTAGGCGCTTACTCCTTGCAAGCGCCAATCGTCAAAAGTTTGATCGGGCGCACCGGAGTTTTCGGGGATACCATCGCCATCTAAGTCAAAAGTTTTGAGATAATTTAGAGTTTGGACAATTGCGCCCCAACAATCCCATAATAATTCCCAATCAGTCGAGCCTGTAAGCACAAAATCTCGGTAGACTTGCAAGACAAAATCGCTAGGTAAATCTTTCCATAAGTTACAGTCTTGGTAGCTTGTATAGTTAGTTTTTTCCCAGGGATGTTCGTTTGGCGCGCCTAAATCGTGGGGTGTGGCATTAGCAACTTTTCGTAATCCTGTTGCTTTGTTGTAGCCAATTTCTCTAAGAGTGCGATCGCTTGTCGAAATTGCTCTAGCATAAGCCCGTAAAATAGATTTATCTAACTTCGACCACAGCATCAATAAGCCAAAAGAGCCATACAGCCGCACATCTAAGCTTTCGTACCAACGGTAATCAATGCACTCTAAAACGGCAAATTGTCCAATCGGATCGCGCTCATCCGCCGCACTCCACAGCGTACCGCCGCTAGTTAAATCGTAAAGCTCGTTAAACAGAGCCATTTTAAACCAATCGGGCAAATCAGCGCGATCGATAATTGGTTGCTGCCAATCTTGGACTTGTTGTTGCCAAGACTGATATTGTTGTAAAGCGTTAAATGCGATTTTCCCAGCATTATGACCGCTCTTGCCAAAAAAGTCTGTATAGCGACGATAGTAATTTACCCCAGGGGCAAATTCAGTGATGGGAAAATCCCAAGATAGAACAAAAGGGATTTCTAGAGTTTCACCAGGTTCTAGAGTAAATTTAATTGCGATCGCACTTGCTAATTGTTCGCCCTCATTAATTGGGGTTTCATCTATATAGTTAGGTAAAGAGCCATCAGTTGAAAAACTTTCCCAAACTTCAGCGCCTGTACCTGTAGGATTCCAATGAGTATGATGAAATACTTGGTATTTTTTAGGATTGGGGGAAATTGCGATCGCCCATTGTCCTAAACCTTCTTCTACAACATCATCGCTGCCAACTCTACCTAAGACACAACCTAAACTATCATTAGTTTCTATTAACTTATTGTAATTTCCCGCACTTTGTCCTAAACGCGGTTCGTACTCATAAACTGGACTGCCATCATCTCTAACCCGTACTTGGGGAGATTTAATTGAGTTTGTAAACCATCCCACCATATTTTGCCAAGTCAGCATAATACTGAGTGTTAGCGGCTTATCGGTAGGATTATGGGCTTTCCAAACAAATACCGCTACAGGATAGCTAGTTTCCTTGTAATTATCTGGCAATATAGGCGAAAACTGTTCGCAAGTAAGTAGAGACTGAAATACATTTTCGTAGACAAACCAACTGCGAGGATAAAGAGCGTGGTATGTACCGCCGCCAGAGGGATACCATTGCCAAGCTTGTAAAGAGCCATCTTCTGGGGCTTCGGTAGCTAAAGCATAAGCTAAATTACTTTGCTGCTCAAAAACGCTAAATTGACAAGCAGGGATGCTTTTAAAAGTATGTTCTCCCCCGTCAATATGCCACAGATTAAAATCGCCCTTAGAAGAACGCCCGATACACCCTGCGCCAAAGCCGCCTAAAGGCATACCATGCCAAGCACCATCATCGAGATTGCTGGGATTGCGAACAGTGTAGGGTTTGTCCCATCCTAAGCCAATGGGACGATTCCAAGTACAAGGGGGAATTTTTTGGGGTAAGAGGTGATTTTTCATCACACCATATTACAGTGTCAATAGCATAAATCCCAGTGGTTTGTAGCTGTTGTATAGCAATAATCCAGAAAATGCAACACGCTTAGGTTTCTCTAGTTGACACGCTCATTCCACCAAAAATCCAAGCTCTTGTTGATAGGCTAAATCAGGAGTTACTTAATCGCTTGCAGGAACTTTCATGAAACAACTCCCAGATGAGAAAACTTTACTTGAACTGTTATTTTTAGCTCAAGACGCTGAACAAAAAGCGAAAGAACTATGCGATCTAACCGCAGAAGTTGACGAAAAATGGCGTATTCGCCTAAAGCCATCCACAAAACAGCCATCCATTCGCAGCAATGCTTAAAAACGCTTCTTTGCTTAGAGACGATGATTTTGAATTGAGTTGTGCCGCCAAATAAGCGATCGCGGATCGTATCGCTACCAAGGAAATCATGGGGAAAACCTAACTCAATTTGGCTTAGTTAATATGGGGTTTCATGGTGATGTTTGTGCGGCATGGCACGATAATTATACAGGAGCGCCTACTAATGGTTTGCCTTGGTGCGATCGCGCTAACTTTGAAAGAGTATTAAGAGGTGGTGCAGCGTTTACTTATCCTTGGCAAGGATGTGGCGAATGGTTAAGTACCCTTTCTGCCTATCGTTCAACTATTGATGACTTTATTAACGTTCGTTTTGCCTACCCTTTGCCTCTAAATTTGTGAAAGAATGATTGATAAGTAAGAAACGCGATCGCTTTTCATCTGTAATATCGCCTGCACGTTGACACCAATAGCTTTTGTTGGATGCGGTTATTTGTTGAATTAGAGGCTACACGGGCGATAACAAGTGCTTTTGTCAATTTGCACCGACTCAAACCTGCTATTAATATTAAAAACTGTTTCGCCTCCGCCTAAAAAGAGGTAGCCGTCGGAACGTAAATGCTGATGAGTCTTTTGCAGAATCGAAACTTTTGTTTCGAGATCGAAGTAAATCAAAACGTTGCGGAGAAAAATAATATCCATTGTCGGCAGCGCTTTCCACTCATGAATCAAGTTGAGTTGCTGAACACTTAGCATTTGCCGAATTTGCTCGCTAATCTGCCAGAAGTCTTGCTGCTGGCAAAAGTATTTATCGCGCAAGGTGGGCGAGAGTCCGCGATTAACTTCTAGTTGGTTGTAACAGCCTAACTTTAATCGAGCTAATGCTCTCCCTGACATATCACTAGCAATAATCTGTAGCTTCCAGGTTGCCAACTCTGGAAAATGTTCTTGAATTAAGATGGCAATACTATAAGGCTCTTGTCCGTAAGAACAACCCGCGCACCAAATCTTTAGCGATCGCTCTTGCTGACGCTGTTGCATTAGCTGCGGAATTACAACATTTTTCAGGGCTGCAAAAGGGTGGCGATCGCGAAAAAAAGATGTTTCATTCGTTAGCAGCGTTTCAACCGCTTGAACGTGCAATTCACCAATTGGCGTGTGTTTAAGCTGCTCGACAAAGGCAGAAAGCGACGAAAAACCAGCATTTTCGGCTACCCCTGCTAGATGCAAATCTGCTAAATATTTTTTCCCCTCACCGAGTACAACTGCTGATTGCTGCTGCACCAAATCCCGCAGGTAGTCAAAGTCATAAGCCTGTGTCATCGTTTTCCTAGTCCACCGCAGGGACATAAGCGACACGGCGCAAAATCTCGCTTGCCATTGCTTCTAAAGGCAATACCGCATCTGCAAGTCCAGCATTCGCTACAAATCCTGGCATCCCCCAGACAACGCTAGAAGCTTCATCTTGGGCTAAGATTTGCCCTCCAGCATCGCGGATTGCTTGACAGCCTCTCAGCCCGTCTTGTCCCATTCCGGTGAGAATTACACCTAGCGATCGCGCTTTGTAGTGTTGAGCAATCGAGCGAAACAGCACGTCTACTGAAGGGCGGCAAAAATTCTCTGGCGTAGCTTGATGCGCGATCAATTGCATTTGCGCTCCGGATCTAGTCACTTCTATATGATAGTCACCTGGAGCAATCCAAATTGTTCCAGGGGTGAGTAGAGCGCCCGAATAAGCTTCGGCTACGGGAAGTTGGCATTTGGTTGTCAATCGCTCTGCCATTAGTTGAGTAAACATCGCTGGCATATGTTGGACGATCGCAATTGGAATCGGAAAGGTTTTAGGCAGTTGTGGCAGCAAGTAACTCAAAGCATTTGGTCCACCTGTAGAAACACCGATCGCTAGAATATCGATTGGGGCTAGACTAGAACCCACGCGCCGCGATGGAGGTTTCGCCGCAGCGCTTTTTGGCACAACTTCAGGCGGTAGCGCTGTTATAGCGCCAAAAAGTTTGATTTTAGGAAACAAAGTTTCTTGAATGTGTTTGTTTGCAGCTTCAACGCTCCCAAGTTGACTTGGTTTAGTTGCATAGTCTGAAGCTCCTAAAGCCAGCGCATCTAGCGTTGCCGCCGCTCCGGCGTGTGTTTGAGTGCTAAACATAATCACTGGCAGCTTAGGATAAGATTGGCGAATCGCTGCCAAGGTTTCTAGCCCGTCCATATCAGGCATTTCGACATCTAAAATCACTACATCGGGCTTGACTTGAGGAATTTTAGCCAGCGCGATCCGCCCTGTTGCTGCTACGCCTGCAACTTCAAAGTCAGAATCAAGGGCAAGAAGTTTGCTCAAACGACTGCGAACTACAACGGCATCATCAACGATCAAAATATAAATTTTAGGCATGAGCAAGGTAGGAGCGTGGCTGGGTAAATTGCAACTCTCTTAAGATTAGACTTCTTGCATAAGTTTGTGATTTTGATGGATGGGGAGACAAGGGGACTACAGGGGATCTAAAATTTGAATTTGCTGACAATTTTTTGTAATTCAATTGCTATCCGCGCTAACTCCTCAGCCGCTTGAGATGTATTGCTGGCTCCAGATGTGGTAACTTGGGCATTCTGCGCCACAATGCCGATATTTTTGGCGATATCTGTTGCACCTTTAGCCGATTGGGCTACGTTGCGCGATATTTCGCTAGTCGTTGCTGTTTGTTCTTCGACTGCTGAGGCGATCGTCGTTTGAATATCGCTAATTTGATTGATAACGCCTGTAATTTCGCTAATAGCTTCTACCGCTCCGTTGGTATCAGTTTGAATCGTTTCAATGCGTTGACTAATATCTTCCGTTGCGCTGGCGGTTTGTTTGGCGAGTTCTTTGACTTCACTGGCGACAACGGCAAATCCTTTACCTGCTTCTCCGGCACGCGCTGCTTCGATTGTGGCGTTGAGGGCAAGTAGATTTGTTTGCTGCGCGATCGAGGTAATTACTTTTACTACTTTGCCAATATCAATGCTGCTTTGACCGAGCTTATTAATAGTTGCATTGGTTTTTTCGGTTGTATCTACGGCATTATTGGCAATTTTTGCCCCTTGCGCTGCATTTCTAGCGATTTCTTGAATACTTGCGGTCATTTCTTCTACAGCCGTTGCTACCGTTGTCGCGTTCTGACTGACTTGCTCGGCGGAAGCGGAAGCTGAGGTTGCTTGCTCTGATGTCTGAGATGCAGTCTGAGTCATTTCGCTACTAGCAACTGTTAATTCTTCAGCCGCAGAAGCGACAGTGGCGGCGACTTCTGCCATTTGGCGGATGGATTCTCGCAGCGAGACGATCATTTCGTTGAAGGCGATCGCTACTTCATCTAGACCATTGCCAAGATTTTTGGTTTCGTCAAGGCTGGTGGAAAAGTCACCCTTACTGGCTGCTCGTAAAGCAGCCAATAACGGTTTTAATTGGGCTTTGAATCCATTATTATTTGCTTTTGCTGCGGTTTTGCGCGGTGTTGCCGCCTCGGTTGGCTTATCTATTGCCTGCTCTTGATTGGCTACCATAAGTTGAAGTTCCTTGTTAAGTTGAAAATTAGGGTTTGATTTCTAATATTTTGGCGGAATTAAGCACGAGCAAAAATCCACTGGCAAGCTTGTAAGCACCCTGCAAAAACGGTCGCAGCGTACCTTGTAGCGTCGCTGGCGGTGGTTCAAACTCATTTTCGCTCAACTCTAAAATGTCGTCTAAGCGATCGATCTGCAAGCTTACAAGCTCGTCGCCTGCGTTAATCACAACGTTGTATTGAACCTCCTCTGCAAGCCGCTCGGTGGTTTCTGCGGGCATATCCAGACGACGTTTGAGATCGATTACCGTAATAATTTGACCCCGCAGATTAATTAAGCCACATACATCCACCTCCGCAAGCGGAACGCGCGTAGGAGTTTGATGGCGCACGATTTCCTGCACCTCCTGAATCGGAATGCCAAAATAGGTACTGTTGAGATAAAACGTACAAATTTGTTGTGCCATCTAGTTACCTAACCTGCTGCAAAAGATGGGGATTGACCATTTCGACGATCGCATCGATATCTAACATCTCTGTTACTTGGTCTTGAATGCTGGCGCAAAAGCGCACTCCAGGGCGCGTTGCCGAGCCTTTAAAGCTTGCATCATCCTCTACAATGTCCACAATGCGATCGACAATTATCCCAACGCTAGAGTTTGCACTCAACGCCACAACTACAACAGCAAGTTCTTCGCGCTTGGGGACGCTGCCGCCGAAAACTTGATATAAGTCAATTAAAGGCAAAATGCGATCGTGGTATTTGACTAATTCTTGATTGCCAACTCGCTCGATCGCGGACAATGGGAAAGTTTCTAAACGGACGGCTGCCAGCATGGGAATACTCATCCGCGCTTTTTCTGGCCCTTCAAATAACAAAATTAACTGCCGATCTAGTGTTTCTGTAAAGGTTGTCGGCGCGATCGCCGAAAGTCGTTTTTGCAGTTGAGCGATCGCATTAGACTGTCTTGCTAATCCCACCGCGTCTAAAATCAAGGCGATTTGTCCGTCGCCTAAAATAGTTGCGCCTGCATAAACTGCTAAATCTTTAAGCTGTTTTCCCAGGGGTTTTACAACAATTTCTTGCACGTCATCGATCGCATCGACAACAACCCCAAACTGATATTCATCTGCTTGAATGACAACTATATATACGAGTTCTTCGTCCGTCACTTTATCAGTTAGCTGCAAGATTGAATTGAGATAAACTAAAGGCAACAACGTATTTCTAAGGCGATAAACAGGTACATCATACAGAGTTTCAATTTGAGCTATTTGCTGTCCTTCTAGCCGCACTAACTCTTGAATATTAGTTTGGGCGATCGCAAACCGTTCGTTGCCACTAGAAATTAACAGCGCCGAGACAATCGCTAAAGTTAACGGAATTTTGATCCGAAATGTAGTGCCGATATTAATTTGACTGCGAACCTCAATCGTACCGTTGACCAGTTCGAGGTTCGAGCGTACTACATCCATCCCCACCCCGCGACCGGATAAATTGGTCACGCGCTCCGCCGTCGAAAACCCAGGCAGAAACATCAAATCAAACGCTTCGCGATCGCTTAATGCCTCTGCTTGCGCCGAAGTCAATATACCTAACTGCTGCGATCGCTGTTTGAGCCGTTCGGGATCGATCCCGTTACCATCATCGCTAATTTCTAAGTTAACTTTGCCTTGTTCGTGAAAGGCTCTAATACTCAATTGTCCTTGAGGTGATTTACCTTGAGCGACTCGCACATCTGGCAATTCTATTCCGTGATCGACACAATTACGAATTAAATGCGTAAGCGGATCTTTGATATGTTCGATCAAAGTGCGATCTAACTCTGTTTCCGCACCTTCAATGTGAATTTGCACTTGCTTTTGATGAGCGATCGCCAAGTCTCTCACCACGCGCGGAAACTTCTGAAAAATAGTGTTCATCGGCTGCATTCGGGTTTTCATAATCCCTTCTTGCAAGTCGCTGGCAACTAGATCCAATCGCTGACAGACTCCAGTAAACGCAGAATTATTTACACTATCGGCAAAACTCACAACTTGATTGCGAGCTAGTACCAGTTCTTCTACCAAAGTCATCACGCGATCGAGCAACCCTACATTGACGCGAATTGTGGACGCAGCCACTTCACTATCTTCAGTAATATTTGATGACGGCTGCACAACTAAGTCAGAATCCTGTTTGCCAAAATCAGTTTGAACAGCTTCTAGCGCCGCGATTAGAGTGGCGTAATCATTTGATGTTTCGCTGCCAGTTGCTTCAATTTCGCGCAGCATTTGGCGTAAGCCATCGGCTGCTTGGAGCAAAATAGACGTTATTTGCGATGTGACTTTTAACGATCGATCGCGCAACTTGCCCAGTAAACTTTCTCCCGCATGAGCGATCGCTTCTAACTTTGGAAATGGCAAAAAGCCGCAGTTGCCTTTAATTGTGTGCAGCGATCGATACAACCGATTTAGTGCCTCGGTTTGGGCTGTTGGGTCTTCTAAAGCTAAAATATCTTGTTCAATGCGATCGAGATTGTCGTAACTCTCTATTAAAAACGCCTGGATATCTTCGTCATCGACTGCGATCGCCATGCCTCGCCTAACTGCTTAATTTCACCAATTTCTATCCTACGGAGCGGCTATGTTACCAACAATCTATCTTGAGATAGAGGTTGCGAGTTTGATGTTATTGAAAAGCCGCGATCGCCAAGGCGTGCAGTGCAGTTACTCGCATTAAACCGACAACCGCGCCACTACGATGACCTAAAGCAACGTTACCTTGAACTATACTTTAGTGGTACGGAAGTGAAAGCGATACGCATAACTAAGGTCAATCGCCCAACAATTCTATGCTTGAGTTGGATGGTGAAATTTGATACTTCTGAGTTTGAATCTTGACTCAATTTCGTACTAGCATCTAGCGATCGCTTTTAGCAAACATCCCTGTCGATTCTCTATTTAGTTTAAAAAAAATGGCTGTGGTTTTGATTATTGATGATGCTGCCTTTAGTCGGAGAATGCTGCGGAAATACTTGCAGCTTGACGGCTACGAGATTTTGGAAGCCGCTAATGGCAAAGAAGGGCTAGAAATGATTAAAATTCATCAACCAGGCTGCATACTCACCGATCTACTGATGCCAGAGGTGAATGGCTTCGACTTATTAAAGCAGCTTCAGCAAGAAGATTTAAAGATCCCTGCCATTATTATTTCCGCAGATATACAAGACTCGTCTCGTCAGCAAGCAATGGAACTCGGTGCAGTCAGCTTTATTAATAAGCCAGCAAAAGAAGATGAGGTAAGGCAAGCTGTACGGCAAATTTTAGAGTAAGGAATTCTGCTAATGCAATTACTTTCCGCCGAACGAATAGACGCTTTGCAAGAGTTTATCAATATTGGAGTTGGACGCGCTGCCAGCATTCTTAACGAAATGCTAGAGTGTCCAATTTTGTTAAAAATTCCGATCGTTGAAGTATTTGAAACGGCTCAATTGCAGCAAAAGCTAGAAAAACACTTTAACGAAGGCAGTTTCTCAACTGTGCGCCTGGGGTTTTCAGGGCAGTTTAGTGGCACTGCTGAACTATTATTTCCGACCGAAAGCGCAGCTACATTAATTTCTGTCCTCACCGGTGAAGCTGCTGATTCTCCCGATCTCGATAGTGTCAAGATCGGCACGCTCAGTGAAGTTGGTAATATTGTCATCAATGGCGTGATGGGATCGATTAGCAATTTGCTCGGTCAACACTTAAATTACACGATCCCTATTTATTTAGAAGATACGATTCAAAATCTATTATTACCCAGTCACAAAGGTTGCCAAGAGAATGTTTTTCTACTAGCTCAAACTCAGTTTGAAATCGAGCAGCTTGAAATTGCTGGAGACATTATATTAATCTTTGAAGTGAGTTCCTTTGGTGCGCTCATTAAAGCGATCGACCGCGAGCTAGAGGTGCCTTTATGACTTCCTCAGATGCAAATGAACTGCAACTTGCTCAAACTCATTTCGCCCTGCTCGATCGCATTCCGCTCGGAAATTGCGTGTTGCGCTCAGATTACGTCGTGTTGTTTTGGAATGGCTGTCTAGAAGAATGGACAAAAATTCGTAGGCGAGACATTTTAGGACATTCGATTGCTGAATTTTTCCCGCACTTCGAGAAACCGCTTTACCTGCGCCGATTTGAGCAAATATTTCAAGGTGCAGCGCCAACAATTTTCTCGTCGCAGTTTCACAAGCATTTAATCCCAGCACCTTTACCGCAAGGTGGAAATCGCATTCAACACACGACGATTACTGCAACCCCAGCTTTAGAGGGCGATGCTTTTTATGCGCTGCTGTCAATTCAAGATGTTACAGAGCTAACCGTACAGGCTCATAATTACCGCCAAATGCGCGATCGCGCGATCGCCGAATCCGAACAACGCCGCCTTGCTCAAGAACACGCCGAAAAAACAAACCGGATCAAAGACGAGTTTCTCGCTGTAGTGTCTCACGAGCTACGCACGCCGCTCAATCCAATTTTGGGCTGGGCAAAACTTTTACGCAGTGGCAAAGTCAACCCCGCGACTGTTAATAATGCTCTAGCTACAATCGAGCGCAATGCCCAACTGCAAGCCCAACTGATCGATGACTTGCTAGATGTTTCGCGCATACTCCGAGGCAAACTTCATCTCGATTGGCAAACGATTAATTTGTCGTTTGTGGTTCATGCTGCTTTAGAAACCGTTCATTTGGCAGCAGAAGCCAAATCTCTAACAATTCAACTGCATATTGAAGAACCGATCGCAGCGATTAAAGGCGATCCTACCCGCCTCCAACAAATTGTGTGGAATCTATTATCAAATGCGGTCAAATTTACGCCAGCAAATGGACGCATTGAAATCTACCTCGAAACCATCGGCACAGATGTTCAACTGCGGATCAGCGACACAGGAAGGGGTATTCCGCCTGACTTTTTACCTTATGTGTTCGAGTCCTTCCGCCAAGCCGACAGCACCACTACGCGCGAGATCGGCGGACTGGGACTGGGACTTGCTATTTCCCGCAACTTAGTTGAACTGCATGGCGGAACGATCGCTGTCGCTAGTTGTGGAGAAAACCAAGGCTCTACTTTCACCCTGAAGCTACCCATTATTAAAGAAGCCCGTCCTGAAGTGTTACTCGCGCCGATTGCGGGGGTGAATCTGGAGACATTAACCCTTAAAGGGATTCATATTTTGGTCGTCGATGACGATACCGATACTCGTACATTGCTGGCGTTTTTACTGCAAGACTATGGCGCACAAGTTACACTCGCCTCATCTGCACTCGACGCGCTCGTTTTGCTCAAACACACCCATCCCGATCTGCTCCTTAGCGATTTAGGAATGCCCGATGTCGATGGCTATATGCTGATTCAACAAGTAAGAGCAATACCTGAATTTAGATGTCTACCCGCGATCGCTCTTACCGCCTTCGCCGCAGAAACTACTCAACAGCAAGTCATCGCGGCGGGGTTTCAACAACACATTACCAAACCCACCGATCCGGCGGTTTTGGCTGCGGCGATCGCTAATCAAGTCGCTATTAGTTCTACAGTGCGTTCTCAGGAAATTTGAGGAGACAAGGGGATGAAATTGCTTTAGGGAGGATGCGATCGCACTCCTCCCTAATTGCTAACTATCGTCAAATACTGACTTTACTGTTGATGCAATCGTATCTCGCGCATCTTTAAGAGTTTGGGCAATGGGATGCTGTTGTTGCAAAAATACCCGCGCGCAGTTGCGCCCAGGCAATCCCGAAATCGAACCACCTGGATGAGTCCCCGCACCTGTCAGAAATAAGTTATCAATGGGGGTTTTGTAATTGGCTATCTCTGGCAAAGGGCGGAAACAGAGCATTTGGTCTAAAGTCATGTCTATGTGATAGTAATTGCCTTTATAAGAACCTAGTCGTTCTCCAAGCTCCGCAGGGCTTTCGACATGACGGGCAATTATGGAACGATCGAGATTGGGCGAATACTGGGCTAGTTTGGCGATTACGCGATCTGCTACTTTATTTTTAAGCTCGTCAGTCCACCCCGTACCTTTTAATCCCGTACCTTCCGCGCCAGCAATTTGATAGGGAGCAAAAAATTCAATCCACAGTGTATGCTTGCCTTCAGGAGCCATTGATGGATCGAGGGCGGTAGGCATAACTAGATACATTGATGGATCTTCGTCGGGGATTTTGCCAATCGTACAGTCGGTATGCGCCTTTTCTACATGATTGACAGAATCAGCAATCAGCACCGAACCCATCAAGTATTCGTTCCTGTGTTCGTGATGTTCAAACTTCAGTGGTGCGGATAAAGCACAGTCAATTTTGAGGATAGTTTCATTATTGTTGACAATGCGACGGTCTAAGCGATCGCGCAAATTGGAGTCAGCACTGTTAACATCGTTCTCATCTACAAGCTGCAAAAATAGCCTTTTCGCATCAATATTGGAAATTACGCCCTTATTGGCGCGATATTCCTTTCCACCAGCAACTCTTACGCCTACAGCTTTACCATCATCCACTAATACTTGCTCGACATCTTGCTCGGTTAAAATTACACCACCCTTGCTTGTAACTAACTTTACTAAAGCATCAACCAATCCCCCAGAACCGCCGCGAGGTCTTGCCATACCTGGATTGTGGCGCAGAACCATCATCATCGCCCCAAATGCCATTGCTTTTTGTGAGGGCGGCGAACTCAGTTCCGCAGACATTCGCGCCAACGGTGCTTTGATAAACTCAGAATCAAAATACTCGTTGATATTATCTAAAGGGCTGCTTAAAATTGTCCGCAGCAAGTCTAAAGTAGAATCTGCACCGCCGAGAATCCCAAATAAGTCTTGCAGTCTTTTTAAGTCATAATTGCCAGCAATATCAACTAATGATTTGGGTGGGGAGTTGAAAAAAGCCACAATTGAGTTGACAAAGCGCTGCCAGTATTCTACGTATTTAGCGTATTGTTCGGCATCGCGATCGCTAAATCGAGCAATTTCCTTACAAGTTTCTGCTACCGAACGATGGGCTAAGAAATACTTACCATCGGGATGAGGACAAAATACTACTGGATCGCAATACAAATACTCTAATCCATACTTTGTCAATTCTAGTTCTTCTACTACTTGCCCCAAGTGGATAAATATATGATTGATCGCACAAGGATTAAATTTGAATCCTGGTGCTTCCTTGGGCATAGTTTCTTCAGTTGTCGAACCGCCGCCAGGAATTGGGCGTTTTTCGAGTAACAGGACGCTGTAGCCAGCTTTGAGTAGATAAGCGGCACAAACTAGCCCATTATGACCAGCGCCAATAATGACGACATCATACGCTTGCATGGAGAATATTTAGGTTAAGTTATCTACTTTCGATATTAAGTAGCGCTCAACAAAGATAACTCATTCGGCAGTTATATAAATTGCACTTATTAATCAAATGCCTGCTCCTTGTCAACAAGGGCGGAACGCTCCGTTTTGTAAGTACGTGGGGGTTTGATAAATTGTTGCGACATAAATGCGATCGCTTTAAACTAAGCTTTCCTTACTTGCTCTACGTAAATCTACGGTACTTATCCGCCCAAAAATTTACAAGTTTTGTGTATAGTCCTTACTTTTATGATTAACTTCTTCAGTAATAATACGTAACTACTAAGCGGTAGATAGCTCAAAATATTGCAGCGTGTAAACTTTCCCTATTTATTGTCATACCTTACTTACACATTTTAAGTAAGTTTACTATTTTTTCATAAATACTTTATGTAATTCCTACCTACTAGCAAGTTATATATGACACTGTAGAAATTACTGGGGTGCTTTACCAAACAGCAAAGGGGTGTCGGTAGTAAATGTACAGTTTATTTTTGGGTTTATCCCGACCAAAAATAAACTTTTCAGGCTGGACTAAAGTTTGTAAATGCAGGCAATTCAGCCATTTGTCATTTATGCAAGCGAGTATCACTTGCAGATAATGTCTAGGCATTCACGTAGATTGAAAACATTTTTAATCTACTTTTACAAACAAACGACTAAGAGCCAGCGTTGCTTCTCTGGCTAAAAATCTTACAGCAGCTACCTCAAATCGCTATTAGTTTAACCCAATCTTTCCTAGAAAACACAAGAGCAAAAACCTATGAACGGTAAAAATTTCAAGTACAAAACCGCCTGTAATTTCCTGCTAGTCACTGCTAGTATAGCTACAGCATATATTGGATCTTCCCCAGCTAGTGCCTTTACTGTCGGCTCTTTAAATCCCGATTCCGCACCTGGTTCGGAAGCAAACAAAGCGCCTTATACTATTGAAATTACAACAGATGATATTGGCAAAACCTTCAAAACCTATTGGATTTTGGAAGGCGAGACTTCTTCACCCCTAAGAGCAAAAGGTTACTTCACAGTTACCGACTTAACTTCTTCCCTTCTGTCCTTAGAAACTACATTTAGCAATCAAACAGATGCTTCTTACCAAGCTACAATCACAAGTCTAGGTTTAGGTGTAACTCCTAATGCTACATCAGCTTCCTTCAATCCGGCCGGAAGTGTATTTGATTATACTTATGTAGAAACTGGGGCGCAAAGGTTTCCTGGGGGATATCAAGGCATTGATGTTTGTATATCTTCAGGTGCTACAGTGCTTTCCGGTACTTGTCGAGGAGGCAATGCTAGTTTTGGGCTACAGTCTGGCGGTAATAAAGATAATTTTAGCATCGATATTGCTGGCAACTACGGTACAGACCCAGTTGTTAGTTTACAGACGCTACCGGTCAGATTTAGAACTGAAGAAGGAAACTATGTATTGATGGCTACTAAACCTCATACTGTTCCTACCCCTTCAGCAACTTTGGGACTACTAGGACTTGGGGCTTTAGGTATGTTCTCAACCTTCAAGCGCAACTTAAAACACAAACAAAAGTCGGCGCAAACTATTATCTATTAACTGTTAGAACAAAAAGATAATGCTGGGAATGTCAGCGAACATATAGCTAATGAGAGTAATCAATCATCATCACTTAAGTGAAAAAGTACTGAAGCATAACTTTTGGTTATTAGCAATAACCGGGGCTTTAATTGCTATCCATATTAATGCAGTTTGGAAATTCGATGGCGACATCGATAAAATCAGTATTAGTGCGATCTGCTGGAGTGTAGTTCTACTATTAATCAGTAGAAAACATCAAAACTTAGCTTTAAAAAGTAATGCGATCGCTAGTTTTTTGGGTTTAGTGCTGATATTTTTGCCTCTAGTTAGAAGTATGTTCGTTCATATTCCTAACGATATCTTGGTAGAAATTTCACCTCTAATAACTTTTTTAGGTCTGGGAATGCTGAGTTCCGGCTTTCAAGGGTTAAAACAGTATTGGCAAGAAGCGATCGTTATCTTTACGCTCGTACTTCCCCAAGTAGTGGTAGGAAGTATTATAGAAAGGTTTGCAGACTTAAATGCGATCGCGGCTCAGTTTGCTTATTTTCTACTATGGTACGGAGGTTTTGACGTAAAACTTCAAGGCGTTAACGTCATTCTTCCCACAGGCTCTGTAGAAGTTTATGCAGGCTGCTCTGGGCTAATCCCAATGCTAATGATGTTTAAGCTGTCAATACTGTTTTTAGTGATGTTTCCCACGAAGCCAGTAGAAAAAGTTTTTTTACCTGCTCTAGCCGTATTTATCGCCTTTGTGGTTAATGGTATTCGGATTGCTTTAATGGCTATTTTAGTTGCTTTTTCCAATCTAGAAACCTTTAAATACTGGCATCAAGGTGATGGATCGCAAATATTTTCTTTAGTTTCTATCCTAATTTTTGGCTTATTTTGCCGTTTTCTCCTCCAACAAGGCAACCCGGACGATTCTACGTCACCAAGACTTGAGCAACTATGATTTTTTGGCAACAATTCCGCACGGCATTTTTAGCTGCAACTTTTATCGGGTTGGTATCGATTCTTGCTAAGTCAGTTTTCGATCCCGCAATCGGAAAACCTACTAATTATAATTTCCCCGCCATCGTACCGCTATCAAGATGGCAAGTTCAAGCCGTTAATACCGCACCTACAACTAAAAATACTGAAGATAACCAGCTTTTATCCAAAAATAAACATTACCGCTATACCCAAGGCAAAAAGCATCAACTAGATGTAAATATGCACTATGTAGTTGGTACAAGTGGTAATTCTCAGCTTTTTATTAAGAACTATACTTCTATTCCCGTAGATAGCAGCCAGCTTAATTTAATTACGCGCTATCAACAAAAAACTGGCTTTTATCAACTCTTTACCTATCAAAATCAAGCTCATCTAATTTCTTGTATAAATCCCCAAGGTGAAAGCACCGTCACTAGCGAACAGTTTTTTGATAATCGCCAAAAATACGACCTCCAATCAAAGAATATCTTGCGGTGGTTAACGGCTCAAAGCGACTTACGCGATCGCCGTTGTCTGTGGTCGCATTTATCTGTACCCTTAGATCGAGTTTCAACTAAGGATGCTTATCACCAGCTAGAAACATCTTGGATTGCTTTAGCTCAATGGTGGAGTCCGCGTTTTCCTCCTTTGTAAGTAAAAGCATTACTTTTGTTTATTTTTCCAAGCTGGAGCTTAGGGTTTACTTGCAATTTCCTACCATACTTGAGCAAACAAATAAACATTTGTTTGCTTTTTCAAGTAAGTATAATCACTTATTTAAGTTAGCAGCAAACAACTTATACTTTTATAGTATTTAGCCCTGCTCAGTTTGGTCATTTACATCATAAATTTTCTGTAAACTTTTAGACGTTAGTAGCTTAGACTTGACAAGCAGGTTTAGGGGTTTATTCTAGGATTTATAGTGTCTTTATAATTAATTTATTTACACTTTATCCAAAGATACCCTATCAAACTTATAACAGTTATAGGGGCAAAATAAGTTTTCACACTTTTGGAAACTTAATCGCGATTTTTACAGGCGTGCATTTAATAATTTCAAATATTAATCAACGGCACAAATAACTCATTGAGCCGAGAGTTTTATTGCGTATATCTTGAGAGATGGAGACAAAAATTTTATGGTTACGGAGCAAGGCGCAGACCCCGCAGAGAACTTACCTAATTTTGATGTGGATCTATTGGGGCGGCGGATTAATTGTATGACTGTCTCAAGCATTATTACAGCTATTCATAATGCTTGCATAGAACAAAAAAAAATTACTGTATCGCATTACAACGTGCATGGGTTTAACTTTTCTTTGCAGCTACCTTGGTTCTACGAATTTATGCAAAGTACAGATATTACCCATTGCGACAGTTTAGGAATTTTAAACGCTATTAGCTACATGGAAGGGCGCAAATTACCTATAGATTATCGCGCTTCCTATACTTGCTTAATGCCAAAATTACTAGAACATTGCGATCGCCATCGTTTATCAATATTTTTACTCGGCGCTAAACCAGAATACTCGCAAAAGGCGTTAGAACGCTTGCGGATTGACTATCCAAACACGATCGTCAATGGATGCGATGGCTACTTTTCTACAGACGATCCCTTAGAAAACACCGCCGTTGTTCATCAAATAAACTCAATCAAACCCCAAATACTAATCGTAGGTATGGGGATGCCTATTCAAGAAAACTGGGTGCGCCTGCACCAAAGTCGTCTTGCGGTTAATGCAATATTAACCGGGGGCGCGGTCATCGATCGCTTGGCGGGAGTCGTCCCAGACTGCCCAAAAATACTTGCCAACGCAGGTTGGGAATGGTTGTATCGCTTATCTCTTGAGCCTAAGCGTTTAGCTATCCGTTACTTGTTAGGCAATCCAGCTTTTATGTTCCAAGTTGCCTTAGCCAAATTTAACCGCAATTACACCAAAGTCATCAATACCCAAAACGTTAGCGATTCTATTGTTGGAGAGTATGCAGACTTAGCTCATCTGATTGCGACAAATCCTAAAATTATCGATACCACCGCTATTCAATAATTAACCTGTTTAGCAATGAAAATTCTACAAGCAATTTATCAATTTCAAACAGGAGGAGGATCGCTAAAGGTAGTAGTTGACCTGGCTAACGCCGCTCGCCGTAGCGGTCACAGTGTCAAAATTTTAGCTAAAGACACGCCCATTTCTACCGCCGTTGGCGCGCAAAGGTTTTTTACTGGCAATAAAGGCTGGGATTGGTGGCAGCTTTTATTGCACTGCAAGCAAGAGCAATACGACCTAATTCACGTCCACGATCGCTACTGCTCTCTACTTGTAAGTTTAATTCCTCAACTGCCAGCTACCGTCCAAACAAATCACATTGCCTATCGCGATCGCCGGAGATTGACAAGATTAGCAGGTTGTGTCGTTGGTTGTTCTAGTTCTATGGATCGACACCACGCGGAATTTTTTCAATTACCAAAATCTCGCCGCGCCCTGATTCCTAATGGAGTTAACTTTGTTTGTCCCGATTCTCAATCGGTACAAGCGTTGCGCCAAAGCTTACCCGCCAAAGTAGGCAATCGCCGCCTTTGCTTAACGGTAGCTCGTCTTTCACAGCAAAAAGGACACAGTTACTTATTAGATGCGATCGCCTTATTGCCTCCTAGCGTGCGTCAATCTTGGTGCTTTGTTTTAGCTGGCGATGGCGAATTAACAGCGCAACTAAGCGATCGAGCCGCAAGACTAGGGATTGCCGAGCAAGTGCTGTTTTTAGGTCATACAACCGACGTACCCCAATGGCTGACTTTAGCTGAAGCTTTTGTCTTGCCTTCATTATACGAAGGACTACCACTGGCGTTACTAGAAGCAATGGCGGCGGGCAAACCATGTATAGCTACAAATGTAGACGGCAACTTAGAAGTTCTCCGCCACGAGGAAAATGGTTTACTTTGCCAAAGTGCTGATGCTCAAAGTCTCACTCAAGCATTGCAAGAGTTACTTAACAACGCAGACTTACGAGATCGCTTAGGCAAACAGGCACAAGCAGATTACTGTCAGCACTGGACTTTTGCCCGTACTTGGCAACAGTATGAGTCGCTTTACTTACAACTTACCCAGCCTAAACTTAACTATGCCCAACTATCTAGTTGATAAATTAGAAAATTCTCCATCGGTAGGCAAGCCAAAATTTAGCGTTGTGATTCCAGCTTACAATGCTAGTCCTTATATTACTGACTGCCTCAACTCAGTTTTAGCACAATGCGAAAAAGACTTTGAAGTGATTGTAGTTAATGATGGCTCTACTGATAACACCGCAGCAATGGTATCTACTTTTACAGATGCGCGCATTCATCTCCTCAATCGTCCAAATGGCGGATTAGCGGCGGCTCGCAACACCGGGATTCGTGCTGCTCAAGGCGAATTTGTAGCTTTTTTAGATGCGGACGATCGCTGGTGCGAAGAAAAGTTGGCGGCGCATAGACAAGCAATGGAAGCCGATCCAAATGCCTCTGTCAGCTACGATTGGTCGGCATTTATTGACGTTGAAGGCAAGCGGACGGGGCTAATGATGGCTCAAACTCAAAAGTTACTCACCCACGAAGCTTTGCTCCTCAAAAACTATCTCGGTAATGGTAGCACTTCTGTAGTTCGTCGCTCCGTACTAGAAGCCAATAACGGGTTTGATGAAACATTGTATCGCCTTGTAGATCACGAACTTTGGGTACGTTTAGCTTTTAACGGGCATCATTTCCGGCTCGTTCCCCGTCAATTGACCGAGTATCGCATTCATGGAGCTAGTTTTACCGCCGATACCGAGCGGATGCTCAAAGGCGTAGAAGCATTTTTAGCAAAAGTAGCCACCTATGCTCCTGACAGCGTCCGGCAGCTAAAACCATTAGTTATTGCCTGCACTCATCGCTGGATGGCAAGAGCCGCCTTTGTCGCAGGCAATTATGCCCAAGCGCGGAAACATAGTTTCCAGTCCCTACGTCATAGCCCGCAAGTTCTATGGCGCGACGAACGAGCCGCAATTACCTTTGCCGCGATCGCGCTGCAAGCAATCGTCCCCAAACCTTTATTTAAGTCAGTCAAACAATTTGGACTGCACCAAGCCACCCGTTGGTTTCAAGCTCGAAATGCAAATAATAGCGGCACGATCGGATAATGCCCCAGCTTTGGGCATTTTATATGTAGAAGGCATCAGCCATTAACCTTATTTATTAAGTAAAAGTAAAATACCCCGTGAACACTGATTGGTCTATTTCTGCTCGTCCTTCCTTTACTCTCCGCGTCCTTAACGCCTTGAGCAAAGAGCGCTGGCCTTTCTTAATTACACTCATGCTGCTCCTTGGTCTTGCTGGAGTAATTATCCGTCGAATTCCTTTTACCTATTCTGCCACTGCCAAAGTGCTGATCGAGTACCCGCGCAGTACCGAACAGCTTACAGGCTTGAACAATCAAGTTGAAGTAGGAAGGCTAGATGCCGTAGGCGAAAAGGTAAACCCAGTTAATAACCAAGTAATACTATTAGCTTCTTATCCAATTTTTAAAGAAGCTCTAGCCCAACTCAATCTGCCCGAAGAAAACTTTCCTTATGCAAATTTGATTGTCAAGCCGATAACGGCAACGGACTTAATCGAGGTTTCTTATAAATCCGCCTCGCCGAAAGTATCGGCAGCCGTAACCCAAGCTGTAGTTGCTGTCTACATTCAAGAAAACTTGCTAACTAACCGCACAAAAGGTTCTTCTGCCCGCAAATTCTTAGAAATGCGTTTGCCAGAGCTTAAAAACCAACTCCAAGAAGCTCAAGACGAACTAGAAAAATTTCAAACTCAAAATCGCTTTTTGGGAACGGCGATCGAAACCGATGCTTTAACTAAAACCTTAGTAGATTTAAAAACCCAAGTTAACGCCGCTCAAGTCCAGCTTGCCTTTACCGAAGAAAAAGTTGCGCGGCTCAAAACCCAGCTACCGACTAATTTAGATACTTCTGTTGATGCCGCAGGAGTAAGTCAAGATGTGGGCTACCAGCAATTACAAACTAAATTACTACAAGCTGAAGCCGATTTAGCCGATTTACAAGCTCGTTTTACGAACCAAAACCCCCAAGTAGTAAGCGCACAAACCAAGCGCGATCAACTTAAAGTCTTGCTACAAGAGCATTTCAGTAGTCTTGCTACCCAGCCAAGCCCCAAGGCGATCGCCGCCATCGACCCCTTGCGCCAGCGTTTAGTCGAGCAGTGGGTGGGGCTGGAAACCGAACGCTCGGCTCAAGCTTCTCAACTAAGCAAACTCAGCCAACAATTACGTCAAGTTCAACAGCTTTCCGAGCAACTACCCGTTCTAATTAAGCAACAAAATCGCTTGCAAATGGCTGTGGAAACGGCTCAACAAGAATACCTGACTTTTAAAGAAAAGTACGCGACTAGCCAAATTGCCGAGCAACAAAATATTAGTAACGTGCGCGTTGTCGAGTCCGCCGAAGTCAATCCTTTGCCGATCGCTCCCAACCGCGCTTTGCTTTACGCGATCGCTTTAGTTGTCAGTACGAGTATTTCCCTAGGAGTTGTCTGGTTACTCCAGCGCCGCAACGATGTTATCGATGGAGTTTTGGAACTTAAAGAAACTTTACCGCTACCGATTTTAGCCACCATACCTTGGAGTGGCGACGGCTTGTTCATCCACGAGACCGCCGTGCTAGATAGTCCCCTCGGTCACAGTTACCAATTACTGCAAGCCCATATTCGGATGCTGCCCCAAAGCGTCCAGGTAATTGCGGTATGTAGCGGCGTTGCTAATGAAGGGCGTTCTGCCGTAGCTACAAACCTAGCAACAATTGAAGCTCATGCCGGGCAGCGCGTCTTGCTCATCGATGCTCACGGACGCTGCGAACAGCTTAACGGCAACTTACCCAAGCCTGATTGGGGCAATAATAGCGATCGCCCTAACTATTCCTCGGCGAGAGAAACGCCCCTTAACTACCACATTTTGCCTATCAGCGATACACCACCCCCATTTCTTTATAAAGAATGGCTGGCACTACTCGAACAAAGCCGCAAACAGTACGATTTAATTATTGTGGACTGCCCGCCCGTATTAGATAGTCCCGATGCGACTGTAATTGCTTCTATGTGCGATGGCGTGTTATGGGTGGCTTACCCGCAGCGCTTAGGTCGCAAAGGAGCGCAAGCTTGCGCGGAAAACCTGCATACCTGGGGAACTCGCCTGTTAGGTCAAGTAATTGTTGGCGTTAATAGCCCGCCGCCCCAAATCCCCATGCTAGAAGACAACCGCGAGCGCGAAGGAGCGAAAATTCCTCAACTTCAACTCCTAATGCAACGAGAAGTAGAGAACTAAAATGATTCGTCGTGCCGCCGCTTCTTCTCACCTCTACAATCCCAGCCAATCTGTTTTAGCTTGGCCGCCGCCGGATCTTTTCGCCGAGAAAGTTGTATTTTGGACGATCGCTTTAATCCCTCTATGGTGGATTATCGGCATTCAATTAGCAGTTTATCCCTTAGTTGGTTGGTATCTTTTTTACCGCAGCCTGCAACGCCCGCGTCATGTTAGCGTGCCGTTTGGCTGGCAGATGTGGGGGGTATACATTGGGGTCTGGATTGTCTCCCTACTTATCAATTTAGCCCTAGGAACGGCAGCCATTGGGCGAAGTACCACAACCGTTGGTTCTATTTTTGGCGTATGGACTTTGACAGTGATTGTTTGGTATGCGATGCGGAGATTGTCTATCCGTTATCGTCCGGTTGTGCGGGCTATTTGTATTGTCGGCGCTTGCCAACTTATTGCTGTTATCGTCGGGCAAACCTACCTAATGGCAACAGGTTCGCTGTTGCAAACTCATAGCGCGATCGCTACGCTCGTACCTTCTATTCCCGCTAAAGTATTTTTTGATGCTGCGCTCTATGGCTACGATGCCCTGGGCTGGGATGTAGATCCTGTACCTCGCTTGAAGTCTTTTTACTACTGGTTTCCTTTAGCCGGGACAATGAGCATTTTTATCTGTATGGCAGCCATTAACGAACGCAACCGCCTATGGCAAATCCTCGCTTGGTTGGGTGGCTTGGCAACTATCTGGTTTGCCGCAGCGCGGGCGGCGCAAGTGGGCATTGTTTTAGCTGTTATCCTTGCCGTTTGGTTTGGTAGTCGCTTGGGACGCAAACTACTTCTAAGTAGCCTGATTCCCATCGGCTTATTTTCACCGATTATTGTTAATGAGCTTTACAAATACTTCTTCGTGTACCGCAGTGATTCGGGAGCGGCTCGCCTAGCTTTGTATGAAGAAACCTTTGCCGCTTTTTTACAATCGCCGCTCTTGGGTTACGGCACTCACGGACACTCAAAAATATTAGAAGTACCTCTAGGTTCTCACTCGCAAATTTATTCCGCGCTCTACCAAACTGGCGTACTCGGTTCGTTTATCTTAGCCGTAGCCTGGATTGGGATGATTGTGGCGCTATTAAAACTAATTCACAAGCAACCAATCCTAGCGCCTACTTTGGGCGCTTGGGGAGGGCTGACTTTTGCTTTGACAAGTGGCGAACTTGAAGCTGCCAGCGTCACTGTATTTGTGCTGGCGGCTTGGCTTGGTTGTGCATGGAACTACGAGGAGCATAGTTCCATGCGATCGCACTTGCCTTGGTTGCCCGCCCAGCTACCAGAGCCGCCCATGCCTTGGCATCAGCAAAATGGGCATTCAAATTATAAGCGGATATCCAAATGACAAACTCAAAATCGCTGCCCCTGCTCGTTCAAAATTTATTATCTTTTGCCCTAAGCTGGTACTACCGCCAGCGCTATCGACAGAATTTGACTATCGAGCCAAAAGTTCAAATTGCTGGCAAGCTCAAGCTGTCCGGCTCAGTCAAAGTAACGATTAAAAGCGGCACTCGCATTCGCAAGCGCAATCATTTCTTTGGCGAGGGGAATATTACTATCGGTAGCGATTGCCTGCTCAACGGCTGCTCTATAGGCTGTTACCAGCAAGTAGATATTGGCGATCGCTGCTTGATTTCTGACTGCTACATCCTCGATACAGATTACCACAACGTAGACCCCGATGCCCGTCACGAGCCGCTTTTTCCGAGCGGGGTGCGTCCTGTGACCATTGGTAAAAACGTCTGGGTTGGTGCCGGGGCGCGCGTGCTTAAAGGCGTAAATATCGGTGAAAATTCTGTAGTTGGACTTGGCTGCATTGTCCGTCGCAACGTACCTGCAAACGTTGTAGTTATCGGCAATCCCGAACGCATAGTCAAGCATTTACAGCCTCAAAAACCTGACTTGTTGGCAGGGGTGTTATGAAAAGAAAAACATTTTTAGCGGTTTTGGGCGGCGCAGCGATCGCCAGCCCGACAATATTAGCTTCTATTACTCGCAGTTCAACCGATCGTACCGATGCGATCGCGCGGGCAAAATCTATTTATCCAGATTTTTTTGGACTAAATATCGGTGCAGAATTAAGCTTAAATTCCTTACGTTTTGAGTTACTAGACGCTTATCAAAAGTTACAAGTTCGCTGGTTGCGGGTTTGGTACAACTGGGCAGAAATCGAGCCGCAAAAGGGTAATTATCAAGGTGGTTCTGCTATTCGGGAAGCTCTGCAATTAGCCAAAGAGCGCGGTTTTCGCATTCTTTTTGTAGTGTGGGGAACTCCCAGCCATGCCGGAAATGGCAACTTAGAATCTATCCCTCAAACTACAGCTTTGACTAGCTACTGTAATTGGCTGCAAACTAATTTGGGAGACTTGGTAGATGCTTGGGAAATTGGCAACGAACCCAATTTAGAAAAATATTACTCTGGTTCGCCCGCAGATTACGTTCAAACTCTTGCAACGGCTTATCAAGTCTTTCAAGGGCAAGGATTAGTAATTGCCGCCGGATGTAGTGGCGCGGCTAAACCTAGTTATTGGCAAGCTTTAATTGATAGCGGACTTGAAAAATATTGCGATCGCGTTAATCTCCATCCTTACCGCCAGCAACCCCAACAAGTCATGCGCTTGGTAGATGATTTCCTCAGTCGCGTCAAAAAGCCTCTGTGGATAACTGAACTAGGTTTTTCGACTGATGATGGCGACGAGCAAGCCAAAGCTAAGTTTGTTACAGGTATGATACCGCTTCTTACCTCGCGGGTAGAACAGCTTTTTTGGTATCGAGGCGTTCAAGGAAAAGGTTTGCATCCTTTGCGTTTTGGGATTGTAGAAGGCGATCGCGCTGCTAAAACTGTAACGCCTCTACCTGCTTACTATGCCTTGGCTGCTCAAATTCGCAAATCCAAACAAGCCGCTACTAGCAGCTTTTAGGGGCTGCAAGCCTGACGATGACCGAGGGCTGATATTTAGGCATTCCCTCGCGATCGCTAGAGCGCAAATTACTTTTATTTATACCTGCAATATTTTTTCTATTCAGTCCAAAACTTCTATGCCCACCCAAAACCAACCAGAGTCAAATAAATCGAGTCAAGATATTCGCGGACAAACTATTGCGGGATTGCGCTGGATTGGAATGTCGCAAGTGCTTCAGCAAATACTCAACCTCGCTACTAGCATAGTGTTGGCTCGACTGCTCGTGCCAGATGACTTTGGTTTGTTGGCAATGGCAAGCGTATTTACGGGCATTGTCTATTTTGTCCTTGATTTGGGTTTAGGTGCTGCTTTGGTGCAACGCCAACATATTACCGAAAGACAAATTTCTAGTGTTTTCTGGATTAATATTGGGGTGGGAATTGCGATGACCTTAGTTGGAATTGCTTTATCCCAGCCGATCGCCATATTTTATAATCAACCAGCAGTACAGCCGACCATCGCTCTATTAGCTTGTAACTTTTTACTATTTTCCCTTGGCACTACTCAAGCGGCTTTATTAAGACGACAGATGAATTTCCGCGCCCTTGAGTTACGGATGCTAGTGGGGCAGCTTTGCGGTACAGCCTTAGCGATCGCAATGGCATATTGGGGACTGGGAATCTGGAGTCTCGTAGGACGGCTCTCGATGGCGGCGGCGGTGGAAACAACTATGCTGTGGACAGCTTCAAGCTGGCGACCAAGTTGGAAGTTTTGCTGGGCAGAAGTCAGCGAGTTGATTGGTTTTAGTAATGATGTATTTGCGGCAAATTTATTAGGCTACGTCGGACGCAACGCTGATAACTTGTTAATCGGTCGGTTTGTGGGTGTAACGGACTTGGGTTACTATGCGATGGCTTATAACCTAATGATGTTCCCCGTCCAGCGTTTATCTCAAGTGCTTTCGGGAGTTTTGTTTCCGGCTTTCTCACGTTTTCAAGACGAGCGCGAAAAAATCGAGCGCAGTTGGTTGCGGGCTACTCGTTTGTTGAGTTCGATTACTATCCCTTTGATGATGGGATTAATTGCTCTAGCGCCTCAATTTGTCCAAGTCGTTTACGGTCAAAAATGGCTGCCCGCCGTCCCCGTATTGCAAATATTAGCTTTTAGTGGCATCAATCAATCGCTTCTCCAACTAAACGCCACAGTTTTACTATCCCTAGGAAAAACTCGTTTGCGCCTAAAATTAACTGTTTTGACGGTGTTTTTGGCACTTATTTCCTTCGCGATTGGCTTGCCTTTTGGCATTATTGGAGTTGCTGCCTGTTTCACTGTAGCCAACACCGCAACGGCAACGTTGATTCTAGTCAAAACCATTGAATGTATAGGTTCTAGCTATACTCGCTACCTCCACAACATAGCTGGAGTAGTAGGGGCGGCTGGTGGCATGACTGTGGCAGTTTTAGTTTTGGTCTCGAACCTCCAGATCGAGCCAAGCGCGTTGCTAGGGTTGGGTGTAATGCTGGGCGGCTCGATTTATCTGTTGTTGTTGCGGCTGCTTGTACCTGCACTTTTACAAGAAGCTTTAAGTATGTTGCCCGAACGCTTTACTAAACGCTGGTTGAAGTTCGGTTAATCAATTTTTCCCTTAAATAAATTCAAAAATACTACCTACTATGCAATCAGAAACTAATTGGAACTTAGAGCAATATCCCCTAGTTTCAGTAATCGTGCCGATCTACAATGCCGAAGCCGTACTACCTACACTGTTAGATTCTTTATCTCAATTAGACTACCCCAAAGACCGCTTAGAAATTTTATTGGTTAATAATAACTCTAGCGATCGCACGGCGGAGTTACTCGCCGCTACTCCTTACACCATAATTTTAGAAACAATACCCGGTGCGGGTACGGCTCGGAATGCAGGTATCCGCAAAGCAAGAGGCGAGTTTCTAGCATTTACCGATTCTGATTGCGTCGTCGATCCTAACTGGTTGATAGACCTTTTAGCTGGTTTTACAAGTCCCACCATCGGCGCTGTTGCTGGCACAATTAAACCTTACGAACTCAATCATCCTGTTGAATGCTACGAAGCTTTGCAACTTGACGATCCCGGTCATCGAGCGCAACATATTTTTCTGCCTACGGCGGTGACGGCGAACACAATGTACCGAGCGGATGTTTTTCGCCGCGTTGGATTATTCCCAGAACGGACTGGTGGGGAAGAAACAGACCTCAATTGGCGAATGCAGGCGCAGACAGAATATCGGATTTGCTTTTTGAATGGGAGTGGTTTAATCAGACACCGCTATCGCGCTAATTTAAAAGCTTTCTGTCATTCTCAGCACGTTAAAGCCCGCAGCATTGTTTACCTGCATCGGCGGTGGAATTTATACGTACCTACGGGGCGCAAAGAATTATTACGGGCAATTATTGCGGCTTTTCAGTTTTTGCCTGCCGTAATTATCAAAACTCTCAAACACGGTCGGGGTTTGCTCGTAACTCCAGGACGGATTCTCTATCACAGTTATTGGGAAGCTCTGT
>QQTW01000259.1_pt1 | contig 32273 bp, 39 predicted proteins | sample 1904831 | NCBI WGS metagenome assembly QQTW01 (sample SAMN09435610, study PRJNA476489) | Subsurface metagenome, whole genome shotgun sequencing project.
CCCCGTAGGAAGAAATCTCATTCTCAAACCCTCCGGCTGCTCCCTTTTGCGTCTTCCTCTTTCCTGTGAGCGGCCGTCATTCGTCCCATGACGCTCTCCCTCCGTCAGTCCCATCCTAAGCCGAGATGGCGCCGCCCTTATGTGGAAGGTCGCAGCAACTGGCTGCCTCGCAGCTGCATAGCCTTCTTCGGCAGGTACAAGAACAACAGTGTGATCCAATTCGCCGGCGGCGCCCTCCACGAAAGAGTATGAGCATCCTTGATGGGTAAGGATCGGGTTTCCGGCCTCGACGTCAGATAACAAAATGGTAGGTGGCAGAGGGATGGCATCGAGCGGGAGGGTTGAGGGCGCCGTAATGTGCCAGACTTGTTTGGAGGAGAGAGTGGCGTGGTCTCCGAAGAGCGATCGTGTGGAGTGGGAGTTGAGTGAGGTCGGACGGACGAGAAGAGGGTGAAACCCGGTTGGTGGCTTGTAGGGCGGCACTCGGCGTGTTGGGGTTCTTCGACAACAGATCAGTAGCAGCACAATCGCAAGTTCTACAGAGCCGCGGCATACACATCGACACCGGATTGTGCCTCAGAGGCGTCACTGTTGCTCCGCTCCCTGGTCGCATCGCGGTCCTCCACGCTGTCGCCTCCGCTCTCAGTTTCACTCACAGCCTCAGAAACGGCCCTGGACCTATCTTCAGCCGCCGAGCTCGCGCTTTCGCTCACTCTCGTGACAGAGCCGCTATTCTCCTCCGCGGACTGCTGACTCGGATGCTCCGCTTCAGACTCGCTCGAATCCTGTGCGGCTTGGCCAGGACCGCTCGTAGGAAGACGTTGCCTCTTTGTGAGCGCGGTGTTCACCGCAGTCTCTGAATTACGTTTGTGATGGCTCTGCAGCTCTTCGATCTCGTGTGCTGCCTCATCTTCACTATCGCTGCTCACAACGACAGCTTCACTAAGCGGGTACGTGCGAGCGGATGGGGCAACCTTGGTCTTACGACCTGGTACGGACGATGAGACATCGGGTTTACCGCGATGTATAGGCGGGATTGGTCGGTCTGGACGGAGTGGGCCCGGCATGGGGAGTAATTTTGAAAGGGACGATGGTGGTGAACCTACGGAAATGAGAAAGTTAGTTGGGGTGCAAGTGTAAGCGAGTAGCCGCACGGAGGACGGAGGTGAAGAATCTATAAATAACTTAAAAGCACTTGAGGTGTTCGTGGTAATATTTGTGAAATTATAAAGCCCAATACATAGCGCGTTCAATCCGACCATATCTAATCGCGCCCATACCTATCAAAGCAACGTCCCGAGGGCTTCGTTGCTTCAAGGCCGAAAATGTGCAGTCCGCACTTGACTACCTAAACTCAGCTGATGACCCAGGCACTTCAAGTAAGCGCGTTCGCCGCTGCGAAAGCTCGGCAACGCCAACAGAGATGCAGTTCGCAGAATGCGCTTGCCGCCGGAGAGCCAGCTGAGGGAGAATCACAGAGCAAGCCGGTGATTGGACCGTTGATTGAGATGTCGTACGGAGATGAGGAAGAGATTGAAGCTGTCGAGAACCTACCCAACCCTGTCAAGGAGACTGTGCTCTCCACATGGCAGCCGAGTGAATCCAACGTGGTGGAAAGCACTCGGATGAGTGTAGTGATTCTTCTTGATCCGGACATGCGCATCGCCTTGATCGGACAATACGATGTGCAGGTCATTGCCGGGAGGGTGATTCTTTACGGGGCCACTTTGCACGCATCGTCAACGTTTCACACGGTCTACGCACCCTCGACACATGCCCTTCCAGTTATCGCAAATTTGTCTGACCTCCCCGCAAAGCTGGAACTCCGGGAATCTCGGCGGACCATGTTCGGGCTCGGGAGCCTTTCGCCTTTGTTTTCTAATATATGGCATTCTCGGCCGGAGGGTGAAGAGACTGCCACCAAGAACTTCGGTCGGGCAACATTTTCGTATGTATGTTCGTGCTCCACCTACGTGAGTCCTTTCCTGACAGTTTGAGAGATGCGGCTATCGTCAGATGATCCTTTGAAAAGGCCTCTGTATCCACTTGAAACACCGCCTTCCTGGCAGCGCGCACTGGAGTCGCTGAGCATACCCGATGGAGCAGTGCAGGGTTCAATTTACCTTGTCTGTGGTCCGAAGTCTTCTGGCAAATCGACCTTCGCGCGAATGCTCGCCAATCGACTTCAGACCAGCAGCCCCGCAGCCGAGCCTCGCATGGGTCCGCTGTCTGCTCAGCAGGTTTACTGGCTGGACTTGGATCCTGGCCAACCCGAGTTCTCACCGTCGGGACACCTCTCTCTCGTTTATGTGAAGCGCCCGGTCTTCGGCCCTCCATTCACTCACTGTTCAATGTATGACGGCGTAGCCTATCAGGTGATTCGGAGTCACTTTTTGGGTGCGATATCGCCTTACGAAGACGCAAGTTGGTTTGACGCTTGTCTCTCGGACCTCACAGCAAGATTCGCCGAGATCCACGCGCTGTCACCGGAGAGCGTCCTGATAATCAACAGCCCTGGCTGCAGAGCGGGCCAAGGGTCACAGTTCATGAGCACCCTATTGAATGAACTTGTGCCCTCATGTGTTGTGCACATGGGTGAAGCACCGACGGAGCTCCTCGGTCTCCTTCGGACAAGCAGCGGGAGCCTGGAGACTATTTCCATTGTCGAACCGTCCGCGCACCCACGTGCGTCAATGGTTCGGACGTCCGCAGAGCTTCGGGCGATGCAGATGCTTTCCTATTTCCATCAGGAGGCTGCAGAAGATGGGTCAAGGAAGTGGAATGCATTTCCTCTCACAAGCAAGCAGCCATGGGTGATATCCTATCGACAGGCAAGCTCTGGCATTATTGGGATTATGCAGCTAGGCGATTCGCATCGCCCGCAACTACTACATGGATTGCTGAACGGAGCTGTCGTGTCAGTGGTTGTGTTCGAAGCCGAAGGTTTATGTCGCGGTCCTGAAGCCGCAATCTCCGACGGCGAGAATGTTGATGATATCCGCGTTGACGTTGACAAGCGAATGAGTCTGAGGTCCAGAGATGGGCCATTTAGGCCGACCCAGGAAGCATCACCCCTCCTAATGCGCACCCAGTCGGAGAACTTGCCATTCCTGACGCGTCATCCTACCGAGAGCAAATGGCCCGTGGGTCCGTTCAGCTGCCGCGCACTCGGTCTTGCCTTGGTCAGGGGCATCGATGTGGAGCACCACTCTCTTCATCTACTTATTCCATTTCCGGAAAAAACAACACTTGATATACAAACAAGGCAGGGGAGTGCACCGTCCAGGATTGTTCTTGTCCATGGCGGTCTGGACACACCTGGTTGGGCGTACTACGAACCCATTTACTTTGCTGCGACCTTGGACAAGAGAAAGCGGAAGAAAGCCGCGGACTCGAGCGATGATGTAGATACCAGCGAAGAAACACTCGTCCCTTGGCTGATGAAGGCAGGCGTCGGTGGGGCGCGGAGGTTGAGCAATATGAAGAGAAGAATGAGACGCTTCTGACCGACGGGCGTGCATGTCTTGAGGTCTGAAGGAGCTTCAACGGCAAGTATTGACGTTCAAGTCCACTTCCAGTCGACCAGATCCTTCGGATAATTTCAATTCTAGCATGAGCCTTATTTGAATTGATCTCACGCCCCCAGCCGCTACGAACAAGCTCTATGCAACCTTCTTCGCCTGTACATTCTCACGACGTGAGCCATCAAGTCCACGCCCATCTAATCTGACGGAAGGCGCTTTTCATGCGGGAGTGAACCAGTCAATCACTCAAGCTACTTTTCAATCTCACACGTAAACCGCGTTTCACCATGCGCATGCGTAGTCTATCTGTATCGCGCTCTAATGCATGGGTGCGCCGCTGCTTAGACTCGTTGAACATGAGCCAAGTCTATAGAATTCCTCCCCGACGTAGTCTGTGGCTAAGTAGCCCATGGCCACATGTATGAACCTGCTCGAAATCTGGAATCTATCACTAGCGATGGCCTTCCCTGCCCTCTACATCGGCGCTTTCTGCTTTTGCGGGACGGATTGTCGGCCATTATCGTTCGGATCCTGACCGATCAGAGTAGGAGCACCACCTAGACTTGCAAGAACGGCTTTGTTGTCGGCCGTCAGGTGGTCGAGAACCTGCAGCTCTCTCGCCTCAAAGATCCTTGGCAGCACGAGAACACGGAGGGGAATGAGAGCGCAGATGAGGACCGGAAAACCTGGGCGGCAGGGGTTGTGAGAATTTCCTCTGGAATGATGGGCACAGGCTGCTCCGTCCAAGAATAAGGGTTGAGATTCTTTCCAACTTACCAATTGCGGCAATGGTGAGAGAAATGGCAACAGAAGAAGCAACCCCGAGCATTTGCAGGCCTATGTATGACCATATCTTCCGCCTCGGGATAGTCAACATTGGCTCGTCCCTGGAGATGAACCTATTCTCAGCGAGCAAATATCTCAGTTTGCGGGTGATGCCATTCGATTCTATCGAGCCCCACTGCCAAGGTCACTAGCAGTCAGTACTTGTCGGCGTCTTTGATTTGCTCGTCAAAGTCGAGAGCCACAACATGAAAACTCACTCCGACCACAAAGAAGACACCAGCGAAAACCGCCGTAGGCATCGTGTGTAAGACTACCAGCAATGGGCCCGTCATTGTTCCGATGAGTGCTAGGCCCATGAGGAAATGAGTGACTCGTTGCTCTACGACGGCTGTGGCTTTGACGACTGGTCTTCGGATGTCTGCGCTTTCGCCCTCATTAGTAGTGATTACCTTGAGCTCAGTCTCATACATCGTCAGAGAGTCCGTGTGTACGGGTGCCTGTAAGCTCGACCATGTTTAACAAATGAATCTGAGAGCATTTAGGACTGCCTACCTGAGGCACGAGACCGTTGGGCATGGGCAAGCCTAGAATACCCGCAACGAAGGTCGTGCAGCCAAGCAGGAAGAAATCCCAATGGAAACCGCCGGGCTTTTTGAGAGGGAACTGTCGAGCTTGGGCCGTCAAGCTACTGACATTCTGAAATAAGTAAGCACTCGGTCAAGACGTAGGAAGGCAGGCATCGACGAAACCCACATGATCATAGTAGAAGAGCAACATGACGAGGAATCCAAAAGGAATCGCGGTAAAGACCCAATCTACCTCGAGGTTCCAGAAATCTATCAGCCAGGGGCGAGGCTGAGTGGGGTGAAAAGCCCTCGATATCGGCACTCTGCTGACGTTGGCACCTTTCAAGTTGCCTGGAATGTGTGCAAAGCCGACCCAGAACAGTGTTCCTATCTGCACTTCGTCAGCACAAAGTCTAGCGCTGGAAAGAGGAGGACACAAAGTTGGCCCACCACGTAGGAATAGTCTGCCAAAAGACCACGGAACCGAGGGGTCCACACAGTGCTCGAACCCAGTTTCTCGAGGCCGTATATGGTTCCGAAGTACAGAATGGCAATCATACAGCTGAGATAGCCTGGTGTGTCTCCGTACTTGTTGAACTCGTTCACGAGTTCCTCGACCCCTTTGACTACGCTGGTTCAGAGAGCCGGTTGACCCAGAGTAAACAGTTCAGACTTACTCATGTAAATGATGCCGACATACATGCCGAAGGACTCACTGGAGAAGTCGGTAACATAACGCATATAGTCGCACACGTTCCATATAGCCGCCAACCAGTGGAAAATGGCGGCCCAGATGGCGGTCCAGCAGATGAACCGGGGATAGATGCTGACATCGTAGATGCTGATTATATCGTAAATGGTGTAGTTGAAGAGTGATATGAGTCCGGTGATACCGACAATGGTCAAGGGCTGCGCTCCAAGGATGCTGAAGACCATTGCAGCCAGAGCGGAGGCGAACAGGGCCTCATTGATCCCAAAAAAGTCACCGGTCCGTCTGTTCATGTCCAGCGTGTAGGCGATGGCTGGCAAGAGGCTGAAGATGATCAGCTTTCAACGTCCAGTGGAACGAGGACATCCCGTCTCACTTGACAAAATACATCCTGATGGTGCTTGCAACGGTTCGATACGTCCATGCGTCAACGATGTCGCTCCAATAGTAGGGTAGCCTGCGCTTCACGTCGTGATACATGCCCCAACCTGGTCGTAGTACCCGATACCTTCTCCATCCTTGAGCACCATCGTAGGTGTAGGAGCTCTGCGGTTCCTCTCGAGGGAGCGGCACAACCTCCGGCGAAGATTGCGACGAGGACATCTTCATGCGATGCTGATCTAAAAAAACAATGGTAGATGCTGTCTAGGATGGCGGAAGTCGTGATGATGTACGTAACGAAGCGACAGCGTCCTGACCGTGGTACCTATACCTTATATAAACAATGCGCATGCACACGCCTCAATCGATCTCTGCTAGTGTTGGTCCATGCATGTCGAGATAGCTTTCTGATGCACTACGCGGAGCACTTTGCAGGCTAAAGACTGACATAGCTTTCGGAATCATGGCAGCAACCTGGAATGAACAATTTCACCCAGTCCGGTTGGGCCGGCCTGGTCATGTCATTGCATCATCTAACCGCGTTGATCGCCCCGGCTTGTGCTTGTGCATGTACCTGGGTCCGATGGTCAAATTGAGTCCCAACAAAGAAGGGCAAGACGATTCCACGAATGCTCCACGCATACGGATGTGTCTTCTCTCGACTCTTGGGGGTGCGGCTCCAGGACGATGGTGGTGATGGGAAAAGAATGAAACCGGGTAGGCGCCCTTTTTCTGCATGTCAGGTCCAGGGAGCCATGGAAAAAAGGTGGGGTCCAGGATGACGGTGCTTTTAAACTGTACACTACCTACAAATATGTACTTGTTCTGCGTAAGGACAGGTACAAGTACGGAGGACGTACCTAGGTATCCAACCATCAAGCCTTGGTCTGCCCGGGCAGCAGAACGTTTGTTACGACCGTGCAGATGTCTCCTTTCGCATTTTACTGTGGATGTAAGTTTATACCTAGGTACCAAGGTCAGATCATCGCAACATTTAGAAGGTTGCGAACGGACCAAAAAGCGACTGTTGTCTCCCTCCCGAGGTCATGAACAGATGAACTGCGTTCCACTTATCACCGGCTGCAGATCTATATCAATCTGCCAATCTCAGTGTTGTCGGCGGTTCATCCCACAATCATTCCAGATGACGGACGGGTCTGCTCTTGATGGAATCGCAAGTCACGACAGTTGCAGCGCTCGAGACTATTCTTGACCATGTTCGGCAATTGATTTCCGACGCATTTACCAAACAGCTCATCAGGACTGACGGCCTACTTAATCCTTTGCTGGATGTTGAGTTGCGTATTCGCGACGGTAGAGCCCAGCATACGCCGGAAGCACCCCGTCGCACCGTCCTGGTGAGTAGCAAGAAGCCGGTCTTTCAAATACGAAGGAGAGCTAAAATCCAGGAGGGACCCGTAACTCTGTCTCCATCCGCAAGTGCCTGCACCCTGGCTGTTGATGGCCTTGAGCCGCGCGCAAATTCACGCGGCGATCGCCATCCGAGAGGAAGAGATCCTTCACCAGAACACGCAACGGCGTCGAAGCGGAGGAAAGCTGTGGGTGGCCTGAGACCCGCTCGTTCACAGCCGTTTGTGATTCCGATCGAGACCCAATCCGCATCTACTTTATCAGCCCGGCAACTTCAGAGCGATGGTCGACATTTCCCACAACGTAAGAATCGTGTCTCGATAGCCAAATGTTTTCAGCCTCCCGCGGTGGATCGGTTGATCATAGGTATCTGGGAACAGATACACGGCAGCCTCAGCTTTGATCCCCAAATTGCAGTAAGAGCTGCACGGAAGCATTTAGCTTGTCGTATGACGTTCAGACTCATGCGTCGCAGATCGATCAGTGGCGCGAGACACGCACCATAGAAGGAAATCGATCAGTCACCGGAGCTGCCATTGACAACGGCGTGGTGAGCACTCAGTCCGACAACTTATCATTTAGCAGAATCAACATCCTCTGCCGCAAGATCAGTCAGGCCAGCCGGTGCTGCCGCTCTTTCGAGGTCGTCGTCCAAGCCCACTGGATTCAGTGCTACGACGACCGGGTGCGAGCCCTTGCCCAGCAGGATCCTGCGGCATCGTTCTCAAGAAGCAGAAAATCAGCCCTGACTGAAGCCTGCAATGATTTTGGCTGGTCCGAGAAAGAACTTCGAAACAAAATGTAAGTCCTGCTTGCACAAATCGCCGACATTGCTAAGGATAAGGGCGGTTTGGCGCGGATATCATGAGATCCGGGAGGCGGCTGGATGGGTTGCTCTGGTTTTCGCGGGCATGGGACTGTACCGCTTTTGCAAGTACCGAGTAGGTTTCGACCGAGAGTCGATGCAACGTCTGGCCAAGCTTCGAACGCAGCTTGAGGTTGCTGCCGACACGATCCATCCACGGTGGCGCCAGGTGCTGGGGCCCATTGGCGAGCCAACGGAGCCCCTGTATCCTGGCCATCCGCATGATTGGGTTGTGGAAGAAAACGGCGAACCTACACCTCTGGCTCGAACATACATGCAGTGGGATCCGCACTTCTCATACGAACATCTCGAATCTTCCGTGATCGACAAGGAGGCCTGGGGCCTCTCGGACCCGCGCCTCTTCCCCATAGATGGCATGCGGTCCGACCACACTTGCGACAAATGCGGCGAGACACAATCTAACGACGTGACACTCAACTCTTGCTGTTGTTTCCCCTCATTGTACGGTAGCAAGCGGGGCCATATTCCGGTTCAGGTTTTTCGAACGCCAAATGGGAAGAACAATGGTCTCGTAGCGTGCTGCGTAAGTTCCCCCGCATCTGCCCTGGGTCGATTTACTGAGGCTTTTCAATCGCAAGCCGTTCGAAAGAGGTGCTGCGATAGGAGAGTTTGTGGGTCTAGTGACTCGAGGCCTTCAAGATCTAGACGTGATGCAAGGTGACACGGACGAACGCTCCTATCAAATTTGGCAGGGTAGACAAGGCAACCATACCAGATTCGTCAACCATTCCTGCAACCCGAATAGTCAGTTTGAAAGGTTCACATGGCTAGGAACCCAACGAATCGTTCTCGTCTCTAAAGGGATCGAGGCCGGGCATGAGATCACCGTGGATTACTCCGAGCGCTACTGGACCAACCTGGACAAGGTCTGTTTATGCGGAGAGAATTGCTGTCGATATAACAGAAGAAGAGTACTTGGTGGAACTGACGTCAGAAACTCGTGAATTGACTTTCCGTCGGAAGTTTATAGGAGAACACAGCCGTGGCCACAACGACTCCAGAACCGTACGATCAGGATCATTCCTGATTCTTCACATCATATGGGGTCCAAACAGCCAACCAACGCACGCTGGACGAGTGTAGGTTGACTAGCATAATGGAAGGCTTCTCATCCTTTTCATCCCGTTCGTTAGGTAGTTATTCTACAGCAAGTTCTCGGGACTTTGCTGTGGTTCCGCTTCGATCAGTTTAGCATCGTCTGTGTGGTATGATCTGCAATTGTTGCATGAACCCGAGGTCGAAGAAGGCAACAATCCGTCAAGAGTAAAGATCGGTGGGGGATCCATAGGCATTCGACCTGGGAAGGAAGCGTTAGGGACAGGAAAAGTGGCGCCATTCGAGCAGACATACTCGAGTGCGGTGTAGATGAGATTTCTCGTGACTCCAATATAACTGGTTCCTATCCAGGGCAGGAGAAAGACAGCCCCCCAACACCCCTCCAAAACGAACTAGGAGACACGCAAGAAAATGCTAATCCACATACCTAAGCGAGACTTCCGGAACACCAATATTGATGATAAGAGGCATCCTAAGGCCTACCTAGGTAGATTCGACGCTGTATGCTATGTAACCTACTCGGCCGGGAAAGCAAAACTGTGCATAGCTACGGAGTAAGTGCTTGGTGCTCTCGCTACCCAGTCGACTACATCAGCATGCTGCCAACCCCTTCGACGGCTCATGTGTCATATGACAATGTCTACGAACCGGCTGAAGACTCTTATCTTTGTATGGATACCCTTTCATCGGATTCAGAGGCCGCGTTCTTTCGCGAAAGGTTCGGCAACAACGCCGTTGGCGGTAGATCCACCCTCGTGGTTACCGAGGTGGGCACGGGATCCGGCGTGCTTCTGGCATTCCTTACGGCCAACGCGAAAATCATATTCGGTGCTGATAATGTTGTGACAATGGGGACTGATGTGAATCATTTCGCATGTCGAGCCACGGTGGAAACAGTCAAGGTTGCCACAACAAATCCCGGTACGGTGAAGGATGCGGCACGAAAACAAGGCTCTCTGGGTGAGAAGCATCATGCCATCTTCCTCGACGCGGTTGAAGCAGACCTGGTTGCGCCGATACGGGCTGGCATGGTTGACGTGCTCGTATTCAACCCGCCGTACGTACCTACTCCGGGAGTACCGGATTTGAAATGGTACGAGGGTCGGAGTGTGTCTCCGACGAAGCGTGAACGTGAGCAGTTTGAGCGCGACTCACACCTACTGGCACTTGCCTACTCCGGAGGGATTGATGGCATGGAAACGACAAACAGATTCTTACAGCAGTTGCCAGAGACATTGAGCTCAAGGAGAGGCGTTGCGTACGTACTTCTCTGTGCGCAAAACAGACCTGGCGATGTCAAGAACCGAATCCGTAGCTTGGGTCCCGGGTGGATGGCGGAGACTGTTGCGACTAGCGGGAAGAGGGCGGGCTGGGAGAAGCTACAAGTTGTCAGAATCTGGCAAAGCTAGCATATGAGGAAACAGAAGTGTCTGGCTAACCAATCAGTAAGCAAGCTCTCTGGCAAGAATCTGGTCTTGGGCGGCAAGTTCCCACAAGCTAATGATGAGTCCAGCCAGTTGGGTAAGCACGATCCGGCGCCGCTCCCATCGATCCACGAGCACAGGTCAAATCTCAGAAACGACTCAGTCGCCTCCCGCCGATATCGAAGGTCGCTCCTCCAGACGAGATCGGAGATACTGGCGCAGCAGGGACTCCGTACTCGTTGGATCCAACCTTTCTTCCTTCTCCTTCCAGTGTCTCCAGAATTCGAGTATCACCTCCACCGAGATGAGCGCAATTATCAGCCATTCGAGCAAGAGGCCGTGCGTCTCGCTCAAACGTTCACGGAGTACGCTGGCTATTTCTTGTGCGTAGTCCATCTTCTCGTTCAAAACTTTTATCCGAACGCCTATGTCCAAGGCACGCCCGACCTGGTCGTAATAGCCCTCAAGGCCAAGCTCGTGCTTGCTATCCCAGAAAAGATCGGGCAAAGAGTCCGTAAGTTCGGAATAAAGGTTTAGCTGCGCTCGTATGTTCAAGAGCTCGCCCGTCTTCCGGAGGATGAAAGACCTCGTGAACGGAAGTCGAGAACCGCGCGAGAGCATGGTGGGTATCGACCGGGTCGATTCGAAGTACCCACTGAGCAAGGTTTCCAGGACCGACAATTTCGTGGAGCGCGCGAGGCCTGATGAAAATGCGATTTTTGCAAGTATCACCTCCACATCGAGACCCCGCACAGTTTTGTTGTCCCCTGGGCCATCCGCTGAGGCGGTGGCTTGTACTTCATCGCTGGTGTTTGGCGACCACATCGTTCCCTCGCCAGAGTCACTGGGAGTTTGTGACTGTGATCCAGTTCCCAACAAAATGGTATCTCCCACGACAGCACTCATGTGAGTCGTGGGGTCTTCCAGGTACCCGAGGTCTTCAGTCTCGAGGAGATCAAGGTGCGAGTTTTGCGCTGCAGGCGGGAGTACCTGGCTCACGAAGCGAAAAGCTGTGCGCTCGGGAACGTTCCAGGCGACAACCGTACCTGAAGGGAATATAAACAAGTCCCCAGCACTGTCAGACGCTAATGGCGGAGTAGTCGTGCCAGTGCTTGGCTGCACGTGTACAACTTGCGGATACAGACCGGTCTTATAGGGGTCAACCACGAAGTCGCTGTTCCTCAGGAGATGTGCAACGGTCGAGATGTTATACTGCTCGGCCGCGCAGTAGGCTGTAACCTTCTGCAGTCCCAGTCAGTCTTGCGGACGTGTCCCAAGGACGACTATTTTACCTTGGTGTCAATCCTCGGGTCCACAAATCTGTTCCGGCCTCTTCCCTTGATGAAATCACGTCTCGAGCGCTCAGCCTCAACGGCTACTCTTCGAAGGGAAGTTTTGGCACCTTGAGCACGTCGGTCCTGTCGCTTCTCCCCTCCGCCGGTGTTGACCATCTCGCTCCCATTGTGCGAGAGGCTTGGCTCGTGTTTCTTGAGGTGTCGGTGGTCGTATGAAAAGTATCTTCTCGCGCAGCAGTCTGACCCTGCTTGAGGGCGCGGCAGGTGGTATGGCGTCGCAAGTAGAGGATTCCGCGCGGCACGAGCAAACACGTACTGTCGAGAATTCATTGACAGCTGTACCGATTATGTGACCAATACGCCTGTGTCGTCATCATATTGAGACTACTTGTCTTTGTAGAGAGGGCAGATCCATGGATCAGTCGAAGCCGCGGGTGGATAAATTAGGAGGTCGTCGAAGGACCCAGCCCTGGCCTAGTTGGTACTCCCTATCCGGGCATGCTATGCAGGTGTATGCAGGACTCCGTACAGAGTACAGGGCATGTTCCAGGTATCTAGGTACCTGGCGGACGATATCCATTACCTATTTCCACTTAGCAGTCGTGTGAGCGAGCCCGCAGAGGCAGATCACGCATATCGATGCATCTAGCATGGCCGAAGGACCGTCCGAGAGTGGGAAAGAGGTCCATGCTGCGATGCGGGATACCTCCGACGGTGCCAATGCCTCTACATCAACGCCTGCAGCCACCGCTGCAACGGACCCCAGTTCAGACGATGACGACGAGGATGAGGAAGGCGAGGAGGAAGAGCCTAAGCTCAAGTACACGCGACTGACTGGAAGCTTAAGTACGGTGTACCGGAATGGGGATGCGACGAGCGCCTTCATTGTTGCGGGCGATAAAATGGTATGCCACGAGAAACCGCGCCACGCGAGGCCGTTCAAATAGCAGAGGAACTGGCGCTGAAGTATGGCCTAGGTCATAGGAACTCATAATGGGAACGTTGTAAGAGGCACAGAGAAGCTCGCAGGGTGGGCCAGGAGCTTACAAACGCAGCATGTACTGTCTAGCTTGTCGCTCGAAACCTTACGACTCTATCACGCGCATTCGGCTTCCGTCACCGCCGTGTCAGTATCGCCGTATCCACCACCGTGGACGGGAGCAAAGGGGGAAGCTGCTGGCAGATTGACTGCCAGGTCTCCGAGTACGCCAACCAAAGCCGCCGCCAGCGCATCTGCCGCAGCTGCTTCTCCAAGAACTCCCAAACAGCTGCCGGTGCCAGCGACGCCATCCAACTCCATTTATGTGGCGACATGCTCTGTTGACGGTCATGTCTGCGTTTCCTCGTTGATTGATCCGAAAGAGGTCACACTACGAAACTTCGCGCGCCCCCTTCAGGCGGTTGCGCTGTCACCTGAATACAAGACTGATCGAAACTACCTCTCCGGAGGATTGGCCGGCAATCTCATTCTTACTAATGGTGGGCGAGTAGGGGTCAGTTCGAATGCGAATACGACCAGCGCAGCCGCAGCCGCAACCGGTTGGTTGGGCTCCATCGGGCTCACGTCCAACGCGGGAAGGGACACTGTCTTGCATTCAGGCGAGGGCGGAATCAGCGTCATCAAATGGTCGCTTTCCGGCAAACTCGTGATGTGGGCCAATGAGCACGGCATTAAGATTATGAGATCGAACCTGCATTTAGATGGCACGGATGCAGACCTTGCGTGGAAACGCATTGCTCACGTTGCCAAGCCACCACGCCGGATATGGGACGAGATGGCCGGGGTATGGAAAGCGCGCGCGGAGTGGCTGAACGAGGGCTGCTTAGAGCCGGACGAACGGGACAGACTGAGCTTCGTAAACGGCTTAGGCAGCAGCACCGGCATCGATGAGGATACTCCCGGAGCTGAGCGGAATGGTAAAGATACGGTCAAAAGTAAGAAAGACCGCCTCGAAAGGCTTCTTGTTGGGTGGGGGGATACTGCCTGGATAATTCACGTGCAGCCCGAAAAGTCTGGCGCGGGAAGGGGTAACGCGAATCGATCGATAGGCAGTGCTGACATTGTACATATGTAAGCTCCGCCTCATCCATTGATGGCTTCAACTAATGGAACCGGGCAGATTACGATTCGATGATTGTATCATATCTGGAACATCGCTCTTCACTCCTTCCTTGCTACTTATCCTTGCTTACCGGACGCAGCATGACAACGACAAGTCATCCGCGGGTACGGCAACAAGCACGCCACGTCGTGGAATTCAACACCGACAGAACGGTCTCCAGCCAGAGTTGCGACTCATCGATGTGGAGACGAAGGCCGAGATCGATGTTGACACACTTTCTTTCAATCGTTTCGAATCACTCTCCACGGCAGACTACCACATGAGTACCGTGTTCATTCCGCCCACGTCCCGGGAAGCTACGCTGCAACGTGGCGCCTTGGAAACTATCAGTGGTGGGCTCTGGGAGGCCAGTCGTAGCGCCGGGCGCATGTTCAGTTCAGGAGCGAGTACGGCAAGCCAAACCGATAGTGGGCATAACGTCAAGACGACTCCTTCGCACGGGTCGGGAACCGACACCACACCTATGAGCAACAACCGGAGGAGCCAGGAAGCAATCCCCACAATGCTGACTGTGGGATTGAAGGTTTTTGTCCAAAGCCCCTACGACTGTGTTCTGGCCGTCAAGCGTGACCTGTCGGACCACCTGACATGGCTTCTTGATCACGAAAGATATGAGCAAGCATGGCTACTGATTGAGCAAAAACCTGAGGTTGTTGCAGCTCTGCCTGAAAGGCAACCGACCTCCACTCCGAGCACTCCAGCCAAGGGACAGCAAAGTTTAGCCGAGTTTTTTGAGAGTGACGATGACCCGCACGGCAGTCAAGCACCGAACAGGGGCGTTGATTCCGCGGTAGAGAAAGAGAAGAGACGCATCGGCGATATGTGGGTACAGCAACTTGTTGCGGCAGGGGATTGGGCTTCGGCCGGCAAAGTAGCTGGAGAGGTTCTTGGTGTGTCGCCACGCTGGGAACACTGGTTGTGGACATTCGCCCATGCGAATCGGTTTGACGAAATCACACCTTACATACCGACCACGAAGCTGCATCCTCCACTGCCATCTCTTATCTACGAAGTCATCCTCGGCCACTATATAATGCACGACAGAACCCGGCTCAAGGAGCTGCTCGAGCGATGGGATCCACATATGTTCGATATCAGCAGTGTGGCGGCCGCGATCGAGGAGAAGCTCAAGGCAAACTACGTGAACGAGGTTGCTACAGAGAGTGGCGAGCAGGGAAAAGACTGGCGGATCCTACTCGAGATGCTCGCGAAGCTCTACATTGCCGATGGGCGTCCAAGGGAGGCTTTGAAGTGCTACGTCCGCCTCCAGAATGCGGATGCCGCGATGGCCATCATTCGCCACTTCCATCTCCTCTCGGCATTGGCAGACGACATATCAGGGTTTGTTACCATACGGATTTCCAAAGATCAACTGGAGTCACTCTCACTTCATGAGCTCGAGGATGCCAGCACCGAGGCTGTGCACGTTCTTGTAGACGAAGCACTCCACGGCAACGTGTCACCCGAAGAGGTTATTCGTCAACTTGAGCGGAAAGGACACCTATTTCGACCCTTTCTCTTCTTCTATATGAAGGCTCTGTGGAAAGGTAGAGGTAGCGACGATTCGCTTGGTAGGAGGAACGACAGGATGACGACCGAGGGTAAGGTGTTCGTTGAAGATTATGGCGATCTGGCTGTAGAGCTGTTCGCCGAGTTCGATAGGCCGCTCTTGATGGAGTTTCTGCGATCATCACAGAGCTACTCATACGAGCGAGCATCGACAATATGCGAAGCCAAGAATTACGTTCCAGAGCTCGTGCACCTACTCGCCAAAACCGGGCAAACCAAGCGCGCGCTATTCCTTGTCATCGACAAGCTGGGAGATGTCTCGCAGGCGGTATCGTTCGCCAAGGAGCAGAACGATCCGGACCTGTGGAATGATCTGCTGGACTACAGCATGGACAAGCCGCGTTTCATTCGGGCGCTTCTTGAAGAAGTCGGCACTGCGATCAATCCGATCGCCCTCGTCCGACGAATTCCCGAAGGACTGGAGATTGAAGGTCTGCGGGATGGTGTGGGAAGGATGGTTCGAGAGTACGAGATTCAATTCAGCATCAGTGAAGGCGTAGCCAAGGTGCTGAGAGGGGAAGTTGCGACGGGCATGGACACCCTCAGAGCAGGGCAGAAGAAAGGGGTCAAGTTCGCGGTACGGCGTGAACGGACGAAGAGAGCCGCTCAAGAAATAAGGGAGCATGACAATACAAAGGCCGACAATGCACCAAGGTCTCTGTTGGAGCCGCCGAATTCGACAAAGCACAAACAGACGGCTTTGCCAGGACACTGCGTGGGTTGCGGCAAAGCGTATCTCGGGGAGGATGACGGTCTTGAAGGTAAGCGCTTCAATGTGAGCAACCCAAACAAGGGTTTTCCAACGCGGATTGTCTCTCGCGTGAAATCCCTCTTTGTCTATCTCTTATGCTCTTCCGTGTCTCGATACCCGCAAACCGCTGTGTCACGTTCTTTGGCGAAGCTGAATGATTGTTTCTAGATGCTGGAATCCTTGTTGGCTTCGCGTGCGGCCATGTCCACCATCTGTCTTGCATCATCTCCGCCATCAGAGAAACGGACGGTGGTTCTGATACCGATGCAAGTGCTGCCGCCACCGCCGCGGCTGAGCGCTTGCAGGCGCAGCTCGCCCAGGCCCGAGTCGGAGGTGAGTCTCGCTATACTGGAGGCAGCGTTGGCGCCAAGGTAGCGCACGCGCACGTCATCCGGGCCATCGTCCGCGCCGGTTGCTCGTTGTGTGGCAGAAGCCTCCGGGATGCGGACTGAAGGTGGTCATGGATTCGGGTTGACCTGCAAAAGCTTCTCACCCTAGGTGGACGAATGAAAGGACTGTACGAGATGGAGACGGGTAATGATGCAAGGTATCAAGGCCGGTTGCGCCACGGCACAGACGCTGCCGCACAACCTGTACATAAAAGTCGCAAGCAATAGATTGTAACTGTCGTCCCCGCGTCAATATGGTGCCCGGTCTCGTCTGACGAATTGAGGACCGATCTCAAGCATCTACGTCCCAACGACACCACAGGGATAAATGAAGAGCATCGTGATGGCGAACAGAGTGGCTGCGTCTGTAGCTACCATCGTCTCTCTTTTGCCCCTGAAGACTCCTGCACATTGCAACAGCCGTCAGTTGCAGGTAGCTGGAGATGTAGATGCAGAGTGGATGGGGCACCAAGATTGTGTCATGTTACACCGCGTCGCGTTGTAGCCCATATACCAGTTTGATCGTTGCATATCTGTGCCGACATGTAGGTAACGGTGTACCTGTTGTGATTCTAGCTCGTCCATGTGGCGACCTTCTGGACTTGATGAATGTCGTCCACTGATGAAAGCTGGCCTCCTGAGCCTCTGCGTTCAGGGTTGACCACGATCTATCTCACGACGGCCTGCTTCCAAGTGTCAAAGTACGGTAATGGGCAGGGCGCGTCGAGAATGCCTCCGAGTCCGTGGAAGTACAACTAACCCACCGTCACGCAAGAGGCGCCCTGTGATTGCTTGGGGTTCAGCAAGTCGGCTCCGTGTGCTTGATGTCGCGTAGACTATTACCTTGGTAGCACAACTCAGACCCAGAGCCCCGAGGCGACGTAGAAAGAGGGCGATATTTTGCTATATTGGCATGAGATCGGGAGCGCCCAGGTGCTCGCGGCATCAAACTACTGCGACAGTAAGACAGACGGGTTGGCAGAGAACAAGGCGGCGAATGAAGCTTACGTGTCAAGCACAACAATGGATACGTGAACGGTGGCAATGCCACGGTGATGACTGCGCATGTGTTCGATTCTTACTTGGCTACCGGCGTGGCCGCAGAACGGCCTAGAGAGGTGCTCAGAATTTGCTCCTCGATACACGATGCCAAAGCAGAGATACTCAAAAAAAGGCAGAGGGAGAAAAGAAGCAGAAGCAGATTTTTTAAGAAGCCTCCGAGCTGTCCGAATCCCATTAACAATCCACCCCATTACCCATGCCTGGACAGCTCAAGAGGATCTGGTATGCCGTATCCGATATCGTGATCAAGGTGCGCCAGGGCGCCATGCTAAATAGCAAGCGAGCCGAGCTCAAAAGGAGACGAGCCTAAGCCAAGACGGCGAAGACGAAGCTAACCAGCGAGCATGCAACGAGCATTCCCATTGTGATCGTGGACCCGGTCCGCATGTTGCTGCCCGCGGTCGCCGGCGGAGCTGAGGTCTGTGCCGTCGGAGTCTCCGAGCTCGAACCGGTGCCGGACGTGGTGAGTTGAACGGTGCGGGTCGATCGAGTGACGGGAACCGACGAGGTCGTTGAGGTGACGTCCGATGCCACCGACTCGACCGTGGTGGCGGTCGACTGCGGAACTGAGGTGGGAATCGACATGGCCGGAACAGAAACCGACATGGCGGTGGTGGTAGTGGTGATGTCGTCCATCGGAGGAGAAGTCTCCGTGGCCGTCGCGATGGTCTCGGTGGCAGGCACGTCCTCGGTCGGGACGAGAGCCGGAACCAAGGTCAATGCGGTTGAAGTCATCTTGCACCAGGCTGGGATGGTCTCGACTTCGACGGTGACGGTGACAGTTGAGGCTGCACACTCTGTGACAACAACAACATCAACACTCAGCTTGTGGTCAAGCGAGACAGGTGCGGGCGACACGTCGCACCAGAAGAACAGAGGAGAGAATCTCACCTGGATTGGCAATGGCACCGACAACGGAGGCAACGAGGCCCGCGAAGCAGACGATGAACGCAGCCCGGAAGGAATGCATCGTGAGAAGGTCTGATAGAAAGCTGATGAAAGTCGATCTGACGGAGCAAGTAAGGGTCACGGCGCTAATGATTCGTTGCTGGAAGGTAGAATGTGAGTAGGTGTGTGGGAAGCGTTTAGTTTGCAGGTGGTCATGCGCGAACTTGATGGAAAATCAAGGTTGGGTCAAGGCAAGAGAAGAGTGAGAGCAGAGACGAACTCACCTGGACGTCTTATTGGATGCTGTGAAAATATGCCTGTTGGTAGATCGCCGCGAAGACGGCTCGTGTCAGTGAAAGTCAATGGACCGAGTGACGAGAGTGAGGGGAAGCAACGTTGGCAAGGAGCAGAAAAGGAGAGGTGGTGCAGACGTACCTGAGCCGAAACTGATGCTTGCTGTATGACGGTGTGAGAGATGGTGATGATCGATGGTGGTGGGAGAGAGAGATGGAGAGGGAAGAGAAAGAGAGCAAGGGAAGAAAGGAGGGAAGAGTGGGCTTTTATGCAAACGTGCCGGCACGGGAGCGTGCGGTTGTTGGTATTGTTCTCGTTGTTGCACCTGGCAGCCGCGCACCCACTCACACGTACTACGTTCTTCACTTGCCCGAAGAAGATGGAAAGAGCTGTTTACAACCTGGAGATGCAGGTCCAGGCCGAACTCAAGCAGAGGAAATCCTTGGAGAGAAGGTATCTACAGCCATGGAGATTCGCAAGCTGACCTCGGGAAAGGAGGTCATCTGGAGTAAGGAAAGAGTACTGGACACCTGGGCAACTTCAACCCCGTTTGGTCCTGAGATCTGATCATCAAGGGGCAAGAAAAAGGACGAGATGGGAGGCAAGAGAGAGTCGGTAGTATCAATTGATCGTCAATGCCTGCTCATGAGCGGTCTCCTACCCGTTCGAAGCCGACGACGATCCAGCGTCAACGTTGGAAAGCGGGTGCCTGCATTCATACATGTACGATCTACACAGGACATGGTGGTCTCTTACCCATATGTGCAAGCACATAAAGTACAATGTACTCAGCACATGGCATCTTGCTGTTCGACTTCAATGTTCTCCTGTCCATACCCAGATGGGTATCCATAGGTATGCGTTTCCAAAAGGATAGAATCGAGAGACTCAGTGCTCTCGGAGAGACAGAGAAATGGCAGGAGCAACACAGTAAACATCTGAACCTCACCAAGCACTCACTGTGGGGCTTGCTGACGTCGACCGTCGCGCCTTCCTTTCCTACCAGCTGCAGATGTCCAGCGTGCCCGCCTTCTTCGTCTTCCTCGCACTCTTCATCATCGTCTTCTTCTTCCTCCTCCTGTTTCTTCTTTCTCCTCCTTCTTCCGTTCTTCAACCGTCTTCAATCGTTTCTCCATTCTGCTCAGTCCTTTTTGCAAGCGTCTGTACACACCAGACAGTCCGAACTGCCCGTCAGCATCAGCGCCCGAACTCGAGCTTCTTTTTCACACCGCTGAGCTGCGATCCCGTCCGACTACCTCACTCACAGTTCTGCCTTCACCATCAGCATGCTCGTCCCACAATTGATTGCCCTGGCATTGCCTGCCGTCGCCGCCTTAAGGCTCCCGCCCGGTAAGTCAGACTCCTGATCCCCGCAGCCTCTCTCTCAGAGTTAGGTCTGACGCAGCCCTGTGTTGGCCCCACTCTTGCTGACTCGCTCTCCATTGGGTTGCTGTCACACAGTAAGGCCAGAACTGCGTAACCGAGCTGGTATGTATCTCGTCGTCCACGTCCTTCCCCTTATCCCATGTTCATCTCTATCGCTCTTGCCTTCGCAGGTCGCTGCATCCCTGGGCGGCTGCAAGCAGCGAAGCGTGTCCTGGAGCGTGCCGCATCGATTCTTTCATCCTTCAAGGCCTTAGCTGACTCAACGTCTTTTCTGCTGCAGCTCAGGGTGGCGTTGTCAGCGTCAGTTCGAGCGGGACATGGCCATGTTCGACCGACGAGCTGGCGGCACCTGCGAGCACCGTCAATCCGAGCCTGTCAGATCGGGTCTCTACCCGGATCGTCTTTGTCGACATCGTGACAACCACAGCTGAGTCCACCCTGTTCGCCACCCGCCAAGTCACGATCGTTCGCTGTGATCCATCGGCCACTTTTTGCCCAGACGGCTCCACCGACGTGGCCACCCCGGTTGCCGCCGCTTCGACCACATCGGTTCCAGTGAACTTCAGCTTCTACTATCAGTTGGAAGAGACAGCGGCCGACTCGGTCCCTCCTCCGTCCATCTCTCCAACGGGATCGCTGGCCCCGTCGGTCTCTCGGGCCGAGGCTTCGCCCCCCGACACGTCCTCCACCGTCGTCCCGTCGTCGCCGCAGGTCTCGAGCGGGACTATCGCAACGAGTTTCCCTCCAGAGACGGTAACAGTCACCCAAACCTTACCGGGAACCACCATCATGCCGGCAGCATCTGTTACCGGCTTTGTTTCGACTTCGTCGCTCGCTTCGCCAGGTAAATTGTCCAGAGCCCGCGACAACGAGCTTTGTGAGCTTTGTGCGCTAACTATATCCAACCCAAGCAGAATCAACGAGCAACGCAGCATCTGTGCAGATGGAATCAAACACGACTCTGGATGCAGCGGCGGGAACACGCCCCATGACGACTTCCGGACCCGTCTCGGCTTCCGCGACCATTCAAGGACCAAGCAACTCCCCAGCTTCGGCCACCATCATTGGGTCCAGCTTTGAATCCAGTGCTTTGGGCGGTCCCTCGGCATCCTCAAATGCGGTCAGCGAAATCGTTTCGGGCATCTCTCCTTCGGAAGTTTCGACTGCCTCCCAAGTCTCACTGACCACTGTCGAACCGTCGTCCACACCGAGGGAAGCAGAGAGCATTTCGTTTTCGAGCACAAACCCCTACTACGGCGAAACATCACCAGGCTCTTCTTCGCTCGGACAGGCGGTTTCGGTGACGACAATCACCCCGTCTCCGATAACTTCCACTGTCTTTGTTTCGTCAACGGCTGCCAGTTTGGAGCCTGCCCCGATTGAGTCGCCTCCCATGGACGTTGGTAACGCATCGGTTTCTCGAAGCTCAGACTTGAGCACTCCAATCAACAGTGCGTCGGGGATTAATGCAAGCACACTGGCAACGTCATTCACCCAGGTCGTACCATCTCTTCAGAGCGAATCCACTGGCGGCTTTACCGACTCGGTACTCGCCAGCAGCGCGCCGCTCGAGCCGGTCATTCTTCCAGCCGCCCCATCTACCGTAACAGCAGAAGGGTCCCTGCCTCCCATTTCAAGCAACGCCACCGGAGCGGACACGCGAAGCGAGTCGTCTTCTCTCTCCTCTTCATCTTCTACGAATCCTGCCCCTTCTGCTTCCACGGCAAGCCCAGGCATCGTACCGGTGTCCAATGCGTCCTTACCAGGTGAAAGCTCACCATCGATGACTGGCGGCCCCTCAGCACCACCAATGCCGGCGAGCTCGTTGGCGGAAAGCGTCGCAGACAGCCCCGAACCCAGCAACTCTGTCGGAGCTTCATACGAATCGAATCTCGCGTCATCCGAGTTATCAGCGGGGTTGCCGACTCCCGTCGTCTCGCAGTCACAAGATGAGTCCTCGGCCGTGACCGGAGAGCCGGGCGCCGGAGTCGGAAGCGTTGCCACCCTTCTTCCGACAGTTGAAGGTCAGTTGGGGGTCGCGTCCGAGGAGACATCCCCTGGATTCACACTTGCGCTCCCGACGGCCGCTGTGACTGCCGATGCTATCGCTCCCCAGGAGTCGTCATCCTTTGTCCTCTCCATCATCGTCGGCAGCTCGACGACAGTCATCGTTGGTCCGGGAGAAAGTTCAGTGTCGCAGGGCGGTGCGCCCAGTGATCGATACGCTGGCGACGAAACCGTCGGGAACTACACGGCAGCAAACGCGACAACCACATCAGCGATCGGCAATGCTACGAGCAATGCCACCATAGCGTCCACGGGAGTCCTCAGTCCCTCGACATATGGAAACATGACGGGTGTTTTCGTCCCGCCAGTTCCGGCCATGTTCGCCAATTCGGCTGGCACGGCGGGAATGGCAGGCGCTGTGCTCGCGCTTGCCGCCGCATTTGGGGCTGTCGTCTGGTGAGACGCTACCGCTAGGAGAAACGCGATTGCAGCTGCATCGTCTAGATCGATGGAAGGAAAAGAGCATCTGTTCTGCACTCGTATATTCATCCTGGCTGCACAATAGATTTGGCATTGCATTTATATGCTTCTCTTAGCAGCACATGAGATAGATCGTAGAAGCGGGAAGGATCCAGCATGTGTATATATTACACAAAGTGCTCGTTGCAATTGAACTGAGCTTCGAGAGCAAAGTGACGAGAATGATGCGCGCTGATTTTGTAGAACTTGCAACAACCTTGGAATGGTTATTTTAGTGGACGGCAACCATGGGAAGTCTTGGCCACATGTACCGCCCATAAGTACGGAGTATGGAGTACCTACATACTATGTACCTGGGTGCCTACCTAGTGTGCCTAGGTACGGAGAAGTTCGATCCAAGAGTCGTTACGGAAGTATTTCTTCATCACCCTCAACCTTTTAGGACTCTGTAGCTAAATGCATCTTCCAGTAGTCGCGTCTGGCAGCTCATACAGATATTGGCCTTTTCAACAACGGGATAATGAGCTCTAATCAAATCGCACCGACTTCTTCAGCTGGACACGCGCCTAAAGGCTCCACGCGGACTGGCCGGCCACGGTCTACCTCTCGTACCCGAACACCATCCCGTCCCACAACTCCACTCCGTCCATCATCGCGCTCCTCTCTTCGCGATTCTGCTCGGCGCAGCTTCAGCTATGCTCCCGGCGCGTCAGGTCCCCATGCGCATGGCAACGTTGGCGGCGGTGCTAGCATTCTACCCGGCAGCAGTGGCGCTGACGGAGGTGGTCTGGCGGGCAGTGGACCGTTGAACGCGCTCGAGTCGGGCTTTGCGGAGCTGTCAGAGAGCATGGCAGACCTGGAAGCGAACCTGATGCATCTACAACTCATGCACGAGAGTCTGGCCAGATTCAGTGAGAGTTTCGCGGCCTTTCTATATGGACTGAACATGAACGCTTTCTGCGTCGACTTTTCCGAAGTATGTGCTGTATTGAAACCAAATTCCCCAAAGAGAGCAAGTACGGCATGCTTGAGCAGTGCTGTTAGACGCGGACATGGCGCGATGGCTAATAGTCTGGTATCCCGACAGGCGCCAATCCATGAGTCGTTTCAAAGAGTACGCAGCCAGACAGACGATGGCGGGCCCTTCAGCGGCCTGCTGAGTCGTCCTGCAGTGCAGGAGACCGATCCTGAAGCGACCTTCCTGTTCGCCTCTCCCTTCTCCCTTCTGCACACTGATCGTTGAATACTATCGCGCGTTTGCTGCGATTCAACTATATCCACTACCCATGTCATTGTCTCTGCAAGCTTGGTGCTTGACTAATGCCGCAGCGACAGGACAACAGATACTTCGTTCGTCGAGAATCCTCCATTGTCATCCAAGGCGTCATCGAAACACTCAATCGCTGCTGCTCCTCGATCACGAATCGCAATGGCAGGACGAGCAGTATCCTCTCGTGGAGGTGGAGGTGGAGGTGGTAGAGCGTTGCCCAGTCGAGGCGGGGCAAGGGGCAAGAGCGGGTTGGCACGAGCGACGTCCGGTAGGGTCTATGCAGCTCAGACGAAGCATGTGGGAAAATGATTTTCGAAACCGAGTAGCACAGCAAGGTCAGACATCGAGGCCATGGGAAGCCCGTACCTCTTCCGGATTCGCGAGGGCTCTGCCATCTCTTGCGACAGTGTTCTTTGCAGATGTTCTGCAACGCGCGTAAGCCACGGACGCTGTTCGACTCAAGTCGCATACCGAGCCTGCTTATCATCAGGTGAGCAACAGATCTCTTTCGAGTCGCTCCCAGTTCTCATGATCCCTTACCCTATAACCCGCTCCTGTCCTAAGAGGATCAAAGACAGGTGGATCTCATCAGATTGCAGCCTCAGACTTTCTTGGAGCCTTGATAGATTCCATTGATATAACATCTCTGGAAGGCCTCCACTTCTCTCAATCCACCATGCTCCCATATCAGTTCTGTCCATCGTGCTTTTGAGCGAACATCACCTGGGTCTAATTCATCATTAAGTACCTAGGTACATATCTACCTGACATATATGATCTAGCACTCTAGGTGTCTCGCACTCCTGGGTACTGTTGACAAAGTCATAGGGGACTACTCCGTATCTAGGGACTTATGTACACAGTAGGACTCCGTAGAAATAAAAGTCATGATGAAATGCAGACATGCGTGGACATCTGGGAACTTGAAGTCATCACTCTCATGTAAATCGGCGTAGCAGAAGATTAGTTACTTGTTGGTATAGCTTGCAGTCGCTATGAAACACCGAAACTGCTTCGAAGTCCTGCAGACCGCTCCGACGAGGCGTACACTACTCACTGATCCGCCTGCGAGCCGTTTATGAAAGGACCTCTTTGCCGAGCTCGAAAGAGTTCAATCTAATAATCAGACCAACGTACGCCATCCGAGTGGAGGCTTTCCCCGACCTTTTGGTTGTCACGTTCCGATTCGACAGGGCTCGTGCATCGAGTGTTCAGGCTACCGAGGCTCTGACTGCCCCTTTGATATGTGACTCTTGCCGCCGGCCAGAGGATCCGTCTCTTCCTCCTCGCTTTCGTCATCACTTCGTGAATCAGCGGCCCCAACCCTGTCAACGAAGTACCATTAGCATGGTCGTCCACGAGAAGCACGACATTAGGCTTAGGCTCGAACCCAAGACATCAAAAGCAGAGCGCTTTAGTCTGAGCTCGAAGCTCGAAGCGGCTGAGTGTGATCTTCGAAGTGCTTTGAGGGCCTGACCGTGGCCTAAACTAGCAAACACAATGTCACGTACCCTCTTATCACCTTGGCTGCCACGTTAACAATCATACCAAACCAGACGAGCAAGATGCATTGCAGCGTCCCCAGAAGACCCAGGAACCAAAGGTGAACGCGCCTGTCGAAGCAGACTATCCCACCGGGATGCGCAAAGGGCTGTAAGTAATCTGCGACACTACCGCCCATCTTCTGTGGGACCTTCTCTCCCGTTACGCTATGGTAGCAGCCAAGAGGCATCTCCACAGGGAGATCGAAGTAGACGGACCAGACAACCATGGAGTAGAACATGTGACGAGTGACGAACCAAGTTGGGATGAATATGCCGAAGGCGCTGTCACACGCGGTCTGGTAGGCTAAGTATCGGAGGACTTTGGCACTCTTCGATCGTTAGTACCTAGGCAAGGGGGCTCGCACAAGATAGACATATGACCAACCGATAATATGATGTCAGCAACATCCATCAAGCACAGAATCGCATTACCGACTCGAGTCATGTAGAAGCTATAGCTGGTGAACAACAGGGCACATGTGATGACGTGATGCGTCAACATCTGCCAGTAGTCCTTGCGGTGCTTCTCGATATGAATGACTACGATCTGTTGTAGCCAGAATGCACACTGGACCAGATAGTACCACTTCATCAACGCGCTCATTGCACGATCCGGGAAGTCGGTCCATAGCTCACGAAGGTTGAGCCAGTATTTGGATCTGGTCCAGAGAAACTGTGCAGCATCTCGTCAATTTCATCTTCGAAGAGCAGTCTGTGCATGCACCAGTTTCCTGACAGTGTACTGACCATACCTATTCCGAACGATAGCGAATAGTATATCACCAACCAGCCTTGTTCACATAGACGTAAGGTTGTTTTTGTCCTCTGCACACCTCCTCGAATGGCAAGGGGCTTAAGCACATAGTCCATCACGGCGGTGCGCATTCCCGTAAATATGTTGAGCCACAGAAGAACGAAAGGCAGATCATTCCACCCCGGACTATACTTCTGCAGGGACGCATCGTAATGTGACAACGCATAGAACTTTCGCATATGCCGGTTTGGAAAGACCGTGTGTATGTAGCCAAATAGCAAAAGGAATGCTATCGATAGCCCTAGGACGGGTCAGACAGCCCCACCGTAAGACCTTGAGGATGACGAGAGTATTGGATGGTAGGCATACCTAGCTGATGCTCAACGATGGAGGCGCATAGTGAGCCAACCCAGCTGCCTTCTCTCTCACGGCCTCTGAATCTTGTACGACGCGGTGATCTAACATTGGAGGTTCAGTCAGCAGGTTTGATGGGATGCGTACGAGCGACTTGCAACTTGGGTGCTTCGGAACGCCGACGTATATACCTGTGCAGAATGTATTTTATCTCCTCCGCAGAGTAATTGAACCCTACCGACCGCATCTTCAGGGATGTTGAGGGCAGCGGAGAAGCGCTCATGGAGAGCCAGAAACTAGTAGCGCGAAAGGGGCAGGAGCCTGAGGTCCAGGGCTGTCTAGCGTAAAGGAAGAGAAGCTCATAGGGAGCTATAGAACCAAAGAAATAAGAGCTATTGATACCTACTATTATGTAGGAAGGCAAAACCGCCTCGTCAAAAATTGTGTTGAACCGACTGGAAGTGATCCAATCATTTCTACTTCTGAAATTCGCATCCCTTGGCGGCCAGGTACGTGTGTACAGGGGTACATACATATACCTATGTACACAGTTTATTATTACACAGCTTGCGGAGCAGTAAAAGGTATTCCGATACAAAAGCGGGAGATATCACCTGCACATGTGGGCAGAGGATGGCCGGATCCGCCAAGGTCCGCAGTTGCCGCTTCACCGTCGGCTGCCTTTATTATTATTCTCGGGAAGAACTCTGCACAAGGTAGCCCTCAGGATTCCTGTCGATGTACACTTGGTTGCATCGCCGTTATATCCTATCCCTATCATCGGGACCGCCACTCAGACCTGAATTACCAAACGCTAGGCTTCCGCTCCTGCGCAATATCACGCATTCCGGAGCTGCTCCTCAGTCCAGGTCTATTGCTCGCACAGGCTTCCAGAGTAGCACGCTTCGAACCACGTCGTCTCTTGCAAGCAACTCCGCCGCAGTGGTGGTTGGAATTTGTGCTACACTGGCGTTTGGATTCGCCTTGTCTGTCCAGCAGCTCGACGGCGGCAAGGTCGGGAGACACGGTGGCTTCGAGACCAAAAAAACGGTCCCGGTGGTACCGCAGCTGAAGTCCAATCGATCACTGGCTGCAGATATAGCACCCGACATGTCCTCAACACCACAACCGGAGAGACCTGGTTCGCTTACGCCGGAGCAGGAGAGCAGACTTCGCGAGTTCTGGCAGGCGACGCTACAAATTTTCGGCACCTGGGAGCCGCCGTTGGATACCACCAATGGGACTTCTCCTATGCAGCCCGACCAGGGTCCAACGCATGTACCATCGGAGGGCGCTGTCGGCGGAGCGGGGAAGAAGCGCAAGTCGCGACTGAGCCTGTTCGGGAGGAGACATCGTGAGAGCGGCAAGGAGGCGGATTCCGAACTCGAGACGACTTCATTTCCGGACGAGGATGATAAGCACGGGCTGAACAAAGTGTTCAGAGAAGCCCTTGCTCAGAACTCTCCCGAAGATTTGCGCAAGGCATTTTGGAATATGGTCAAACACGACAACCCGGACGACCTTCTGCTGCGCTTCTTGCGCGCCCGCAAATGGAACGTCCAACAAGCGCTTGTCATGCTCGTGTCAACGATGCATTGGCGTTCCGAGGAAATGCATGTGGATGACGACGTGGTTCGATGGGGGGAAGGTGGTGCCGCGCAAGCATCAAAAAGTGCAGACCCCCGGACGAGAAAGGACGGCGAAGACTTCATGACGCAATTTCGAATGGGTAAAAGTTTCCTGCACGGCGTCGACAAGGAGGGCAGGCCCATGTGTTTGGTCAGGGTTCGGTTGCATAAGCAAGGCGAGCAGAGCGAGAGTAGCCTCGAGAGATTCACCGTCTACACAATCGAAACGGCAAGGTTGATGTTGAGACCACCTGTTGATACAGCCGTAGGTAGCGGAATGGATCATCACATCAATTCCAAGCACTGACGGGTCTCTGTAGACGGTTGTCTTCGACATGACCGACTTTTCTTTGGCCAACATGGTGCGTTCTCCCCGGTTGACTTATGTGCGGCGGATGCTGACGGAAGTGACAGGATTATACACCTGTAAAGTTTATGATCAAGTGTTTCGAGGCGAACTATCCTGAGAGCCTCGGTGCCGTTCTCGTCCATAAAGCACCCTGGATCTTCCAAAGTAAGTTGAAGTTTGCACAATGTCTACGTCTAAGGGCTGACAGAAGCTCCAGGCGTGTGGGCTATCATACGCGGCTGGCTAGATCCCGTCGTGGCCGGGAAGATTCACTTTACCAAGACCGTCGAGGAGCTGTCCGCTTTCGTTCCCCGCAGCAACATCATCAAGGAGCTCGGCGGCGACGAGGACTGGGAGTATCATTACATCGAACCCCATCCGGAGGAAAATGCCCAAATGGCTGACACAGCTGCACGGGATAAGATACTCACCAGTCGAGCGGACCTCGTTACTCGGTACGAGACCGCAACGAGAGAATGGGTACGGGCAGGCGAAAATGCGAAAGAGGTTGGCGAAGACAGATTTAGAATGGCGGCAGATCTGAGGAAGAATTATTGGACCCTGGATCCGTACGTCCGGGCTAGAACACTATATGATCGTCTGGGCATGCTGAGAAGGGGCGGAGATCTTGACTTCTACCCGGCCGCGACAGCTCTCAGGCCTGCTGCGCAAGACTCTTCAACGAATGACCTGGATTAGGTGAAGTACGATGAATGACCAAGCAAGCTCAGACCGTGTTGGTCGGCAGCTGCATGTCTTCTTTGTGTCAGTCTCATGTATTCGGCTCCGACTGAAATACGACTCGAACCAAAGCCGCCCAGGAAGATGGAGGGACCGCAGTAGCTGTACATACTCGGTGCCAGGCGTGTATTGGCGCAGTGGGGAGAAAGATTCCTCACGAATCCGTCCCCAAACCTAGCACACTTCGGTAAGGGGCTAGAACGGAGGTCTGACGCACATGGTGAAAGCAAACCCAGACAAGCATAGATGCTGCACCGGTATGCGTGACATTGCCGGAGTCCACAAGAGTCCTCTTGGGCTGATGCTCGTTTCCGACCAGAGAGGCGATATCAGAAACGCCCACGCTATGCAGATAACAATCTCTCTCAACCACCGATGTGGAAGCAGATCTTGACATCACTCCAGTCACCGCTTCGTTTTCGGCTTTCCAGGAGCTTTTGCAGTCGCCTGTGAGGCTGTCGCATGCCCAAAGTCCTTTATGTGCTGAAATAGGCGGGTCCTCGAGGGAAAATTGGCGTTGCAAGTCATGCATTTGAATTCAACCACCGATTGTTCAGTGGCTGCCTTTTGCGCGGCTCGCTTCGCCCGCTTCTGGGCAGCTTTGCCACGCTTCTGTGGAAAACTTGCGGCGTCAATAGGAGGATTGGACGAATCCTGGGCCAGCGTGCCCACATCAGCATCGATATCGACGTCGACGTCGGAGCTTAACTGACGATCACTCTCACTGTGCTCAGGGGATGGCCATGCGATATTGTTGTCCTGTGACATGGCCACGGAGCCAGAAACCCCTTCACCTGTTTGAATGCTCGCACCTCTCAGCTGTTCGGTTACATCCAGTTTGTCCTCTTCGGAGACGGCATCGCCCCCCTCAGTCGCTGTCTTGCCTTGTTCCTGTTGTGGTGTTGGTGCGCTGCCGTCCGTGGAAGTGGATACATCATGGATGTGCTTGTTCTCTGCCTGCATTCTTCTACTCAGGGTCTGTACCGCTTTGAGATGCTTTTTACTCTTCTCGTGCACCTCATACTGATTCTCACTCTTGAAGATCTTCTGGCAGGCCACGCATTCGTAAAGTTGTTCCTCGATCTCGGACTCTTCGCTCTCCGACAGATCTTCGGAGTCCTTTGACTTTGTCCACTCTGGAACGTGACCCTTGAGTCTGGCCTCGTTGGCGGCTCTCGAACGGGCTGCTTGCGCTGCCGCAGCGTCCCGCAACGCCATCTGCCGTTCCGCTTCCGTCTGCGTGGAGGGGACATAGCGGGGGTCCCGCCTGCGCACGAATGCCACGAGCGATCGGACAGCGTCGTTGAACTCCCGTATGCCTTCATCCCTCAGCCGTTTGTTCTCCTTCTCCATCAGGCGTCTGTACCGCCTGTCCGGCGCATCCGAGTATCTGTGGGCATCCTTCCAAGAAAAGGTCTTTCTCGTTGCGAATGCACTCCAGGCCGAATAGAAAGGCCGCACCACATCCACAAACGAATCCTGCCGATGACCGAATGATGGGTACTCGTCCGCATCCGACACGGCCCGTTCTTCTCGGGCGAGTGCAGCAAAAGTGTCGCGTAAGAATCCGAAGAAGCCCGTGGGCGCGTCCGAGAAGTCGATGCCTCCGTTGAACCTTGCCATGATGCCCACTATGTCCTCGGCACTCGTCACTCGGACATTGTGCTCGTACCGTGCACCTGGCCCGCCGTCGCCGGAGCGGAGCATAGCTTCTTCGTGCGAGTCATACCAAGCCCGCTCCTGCGGGTCCGACAGAACCTCATAAGCGGCCTGGATCTCGGCGAAGAGCCGGGTGGCGCTATCGACGTTGCCATAGTTCCGGTCCGGATGGAGCTCGAGAGCCTTTCTGCGATACGCCTTCTTGATCCTGCGTGGCGCAGTTAGTCACCAAGGCAATAGCCGGTCTTTGGGAGGGGTGCGTATACTCGTCATCTGATGCCCGCCGCTCAACACCGAGCAGCTCGTAATAGCTGCTTTTCCGTCCGCCAGCAAGTCTTGAGGGAGAATCGGCACGTGCGCCGGTCGACTGATTTGCGCCCATGCTCCTTGGGGTCTTGTCGGGACGCAAGAGAGAAAAGAATGATGAGATCTGAGTAGCAGTTCCGGGATAGCCGAGCCTCCGCCCAATCATGTGTATCTCACAACAGTCATGACGCTTCCCAAGGCTTCGTCATCGAGAACGTTATTGCATCAAAATGTTGTTATCGAAAATGTAACTTCGCTATGCAAACATCTACCGAATACCTCGGTACCTACATAGGTACCTATGTACGCAGATAAGCTCGGGCGGGCGTGGATGACATAAATGTAATGCTTTCATACGGCAGGCGATCAGCCTTACTGTTTGTTATCATATGAAACCCATGGCTGCGGCATTTCATTATTAGGCAGCACCTGATTCTTACCCCACCTCAAACTTAGAACTATGTCCTCCGTACTCCGTACTACGGATACAAAGCAACACACAGGCTATGCCGGTTCATCGACAGTAAGTACCCAGGTATTGCGACAGCATTGAGTGATTGAGGACAGCAATCAGAGCATGGCACTCATGCGTGGGAATATGCCCTCAAGACAAGACTTGTCACAATACGGGGCAACAGTCGCGCCGGTGAACTTCAATATCGATGAGTGACGACGGGAGTGCACGGAAACCGGGGCATAAGCACTCCGTAGTCGATCGGCT
>QQTW01000260.1_pt1 | contig 32204 bp, 25 predicted proteins | sample 1904831 | NCBI WGS metagenome assembly QQTW01 (sample SAMN09435610, study PRJNA476489) | Subsurface metagenome, whole genome shotgun sequencing project.
ATACAACATCACCATTCCCTGGAAAAGATCATACTCCTTACGTTCAAGGTGCGGTTATAAGGCAAAAAATTAGCCGTCCTAACGATTATCAGCAAGCAGGCGATCGCTATCGGGCTTTTGAAGATTGGGAGCGCGACGACTTGATTTTGAACTTGGTTGCAGCCCTTAAAACCTGTAACCTTGATATTCAAGAGCGCATGGTAGGACACTTGATGCAGTGCGATTCGCAGTACGGTACAAGGGTAAAAGAAGGTCTTGAGCAAGCCAAGATGTAGTTTGAGTTAAAAGAGTAAGGGGTGAAGGTTTGTTTTCCCCTTACCCTTTGCCCAAACGAGTAAGTTCTTTTCCTGGGAATGGTGATGTTGTATTAGGCATTCAGGATATCGTAGATGTCGGAAAATGTTCAGTGTTGTTGAAATTCTAGAGATAGTTCCATCGCCTGTTAAAATTGCCTATAGGTGAAATGAGTGATTAGAGTGCCTACTGTTGCTCAATTAGAGACTTTATATCGCGTCAGCTATCAACTGACCTACATGATGCTTCAGCCTATACATCTAATTTGTGTTGATAACCGGACTAATAACGTTTATATATTGGCTGGGTACGACGAAGAAATTGAGTTTCAAATCTTACCTAATAGGGGGTTTGCGGATGAGTCAGGTTAATTATGATGCAATGTCAAAAGCCCAGTTGAAGCAATATTTTCTTAAGCATCGTGGCGATCGCGCTGCGATGCCGCGCATACTTAAACAGAATCAATCGGTCGTCCGCTCAGAATTATTGCGCTTCCTGGCGATCCTGATTTTGATGCGAAAATCCAAGCAGCGATTCGCCAAAAACTCGAAAATGCTAGAAGTAGCGAGCAATCGTAGTCTAATAAGACTAATTCAGCCGACGCTCAAAGGTAATTTTTTAAATAGGTTTAAATTAGCTCATATTTGGCACAATTGAATCCCCAAAGCCAAGATAACCGCGTGGGGTAATCATCCAATTGTTGTGAGTGCGAGTGGTTTGGTTGCCAATTAAAACTGTAGTTAGCATATCAACAGGGGTATCGAGTAATTTATCTAAAGTAGTTAGGGTAATTTGCTCATCTGGGCGATAGGCAGAACGAACGATCGCCACAGGTGTATTTGAATCGCGGTATTTTAAGAAAATAGCCGTTGCTGTGGCTAATTGTTGAGTGCGCGTTTGCGACTTAGGATTGTATAAAGCGGTAATAAAATCCGCTTGGGCGGCGGCTATTAGGCGTTTTTCGATAGTTTCCCAAGGTGTAAGTAAGTCGCTTAAGCTAATAGCACAAAAATCGTGCATTAAAGGCGTACCCACGCGCGAAGCCGCCGCTTGCACAGCACTAATTCCCGGAAATAACTGCACGCTGGGGGTTTTTCCATCCCAGTTAACCGCTTGCAATTGTTCCATCACTATTCCCGCCATCCCGTAAATACCGCTATCGCCAGAAGATACCACCGCCACCGTTAAACCCCAGTTTGCAAGCTCTATAGCGCGTTCGGCGCGTTGTCTTTCTTGGGTAATGGGCATTGCTTCAATAATTTGCCCGCTTTGCAGTAAAGGGGCAATTAAGTCTATATACAACGAATATCCAATCACTACATCTGCTTCGGCGAGCGCTTTTTGCGCGGCGGGGGTAATTTGATCTAATTGTCCTGGGCCAGTTCCCACTAATAACAGTTTTCCACTACGACCAGTATATTCTTGCTTTGATTGAGCGATCGCAATTGTTACCGCGCCAACGGACTTAAAAATTTGTTTAGTTACTAATAGCTCTTGACTGCTAGCAGCCCTCAAAGCGGCAGCTTCCGCAACGCTAGGCGTTCCAACTTCAGCCTCAACGATGGGGGAAGGGTTGGGGACAGAGACGGCGCTTAGAGCTTCTTTATTGAAGGTAATTAAAGGTAAATCTCGTTCTTGGCAGAGTTGAAGTAAGCCAACTTCATCAGCTTTAATGTCAATAGTGGCAATTCCGGCGATCGCACTTTCGGCTAACTTATGTTCTAAAAATACTTTTTTAATTGCTTGGGCGATCGTTTCAGTAGGCGTTCCACGTTCGCAGCCAACCCCCACCCACAATACTCGCGGATGCCATTGGATTTGAGGATAATCTAATTTATCTACATTACGAGCAGTTATATAGATTTTGGCTTGGGGCGTGGAGGAATCTTTAAAACTATAGGCTTTTTGCCACAAAGAAGAACCGCATTCTTGAACTACTTGTACGGGTTTACCCCGCGCCACTACCGCACTTACACCCGTCCAATCGCCTTCGCCTCGTCGCCAACCAAAGGGAACTCCTAACATATCTACGGGGGGAAGCCCTAAAGAGGAAGATGCGCCTGTTAATACGGGAATTGCACCGATTAGTTGAGCAATCAATGTTGTTAATTTATCCGCGCCGCCTTGATGTCCGCTACACAAGCTAATTACAAATTTACCTTCTTCATCTATTACTATCACCGCCGGATCGGTTGATTTATGTTGCAATAAAGGCGCAATTAACCGCACTACCGCACCTGTTGCTAAACAAAATACTATTGCTTGCTGAGTATTCCACAAAGTAGCTACGTGAGTTTTTAAATCTCCCGTGTATATTTGCGCTTTGGCAATATTAGTTACAGATTCGGGAATCCAAAGCTGCGCGCCAATTGTATGACATAAAGGCAGTAAAGTTTTAGTAGCGTTTGGGGTAAGTGCGATCGCAGCTATCGATTGATTCATCAAAATACCTATTTCACATAATGAAGGGCGCACTACTCAAGGTGCGCCCCTAAAATAATTGTTTTAATTCGTAGCTAGTTATTTAGCTCTCTTTAAATATTTTCCCCCTTTTTAAGGGGGATCTACCGCTACTCGCTGACAACTTCCTTCAAATTAGCTGCCGTTTTCAAAGTGCTGACAATCGAAGGTTGCAATATGGGCGTATTGGCAACGGAATTATTAGCCAAAGTAAACAACGGATTCGATAAAATCCCTGCTAAAGAAGTCGCTACCAAAGTCAAGATTAAACATACTTGAATTGGGCGCATTCCGGGCAAATCCCAGTGAATTTCGGGGTAATTTTTCACCGCGTCGGACATTTCTTGAGGTTCTTTAACTACCATCATTCTGACTACGCGGATGTAGTAGTAAATCGAAATTACGGTAGTTACAAGTCCCAGCAATACTAACCAATATTCCCCAGCTTGCCAACCAGCCCAAATACTTAAACCCAAAGTTAAAAGCGGATCTTTTTGATATAAACCAGAGTATTCGCTAATTTGATCTGTTCCCGTGCGTAAAGAAAACAGAATCACGCAGCAGAAGCCGCCCAAATTCATAAATAGGTAAATTAGCAGGTAAAACACCATGCTAGAGTAACCAGCTTCAGTCCCAGCAATCAAGCCAATCATCACAAAGCCCGCTTGAGCAATCGATGAATAAGCCAGCATCCGCTTCATGCTAGTTTGAGCGAGGGCGACAACATTACCCAAAACCATACTCAGTACAGCAAGGGCGGTAAATACAAATTGCCATTCGGCGGTAATAAGCGGAAAAGCTGTTGTTAGCAAACGAATTGCTAACGCAAAACCCGCCGCTTTTGAACCTACCGATAAAAAAGCAATAACTGGAGTGGGTGCGCCTTCGTAAACATCTGGTGTCCACTGGTGAAAAGGCGCAGCAGATATTTTAAAGCCAATTCCCGCGATTACAAATACTAAAGCAATTAGCAATCCTAAAGATTGTTCGCCATTGATATTGGGAATATTAGCGGCGATAATGTCTAACTGAGTTTCTCCGCCCGAAAGTCCATAGAGTAAAGAAACTCCGTACAAAAATACGGCGGTACTCGAAGCGCCAATTAGCAAGTATTTTAAGGCGGCTTCATTCGAGCGCGGATCGCGCTTGGTGTAACCTGTCATCAAGTACGATGAGATACTTAATGTTTCTAGGGAAATGAAAATCATCACAAGTTCATTCGCGCCAGAGAGAAACATTGCTCCCAAAGTCGCACTCAGCATAATTGTGATAAATTCAGCGATCGCCGTACCCGATTGCTCGATGTAACGAATTGACATCAAAATTGTTACGGCGGTAGATAGCGCAATAATCCCGCGAAACACAATACTCAAGTCATCGCTATTAAATGCACCTAAAAAGCCAATCGGACTAAGGTTATCCCATTGCAAGTATAAAGCCGCGATCGCACTTAATAATCCGGCGATCGCACCGTAGGGAATCCAACGCGAAGCACTGCGACCCCCAATTAAGTCACCGACTAAAACCACCAGAAGGGTAGTAATAATTATCCCTTCGGGCAAAATTGTCCCAGCGTTCAACTGGGCTGCAAGCGTGGCAAAATCCATACTTTGTTTAGGCTGCCGTTATTAGGCATAAAAACTAACCGTGTTCATTGTATTGTCTCTCAAAGGGATTAAAATGTTTTTTTGATTTGTTTCTTGAATATTTATCCCCAAAACTTGCGATTTTCGCGCTCGTCAAGCTTTACAAAGTGCGATCGCTAGTAGCAAGTAAATTTTGTCACAATTAATAAAAGTCTTGAAAAGCATAGATGGCAATCATTCGAGCCTATTTCTTTGCCCTTGTTGTAGCCACTAATTGCAAATATAGGTTAATGATTGAAATAACTTACTGTAGATAAATATTATCTGTTTAAAAAATTCTCCCTCTTGACATTCGGGGGAAAATTCTTTAATCCTTGGACTTATTAGCCTCGTTGCTACTTGCTCAAAAAGTTCCCATGCCAACTCTCGTTATTGTTGAATCACCGACCAAAGCCCGTACTATTCGTAATTATTTGCCCGCAGGCTACCGCGTGGAAGCTTCAATGGGACACGTGCGCGATTTACCCCAGTCAGCTAGTGATATTCCCCCCCAGGTCAAGTCGGAGAAATGGGCTAACTTGGGTGTTAATGTAGAAGCGGATTTTGAACCCCTGTATATAATCCCCAAAGATAAGAAAAAAATTGTCACTCAACTAAAAGAAGCTCTCAAGTCCGCCGATGAACTGATACTGGCGACCGACGAAGACCGAGAAGGAGAGAGCATAAGCTGGCACTTGTTGCAAATATTAAAGCCAAAAATTCCCACAAAACGGATGGTATTTCACGAAATTACGTCCGAAGCGATTAAAAAGGCCCTCAAAAATTGTCGCAATATTGACGAGCAAGTAGTCCGCGCTCAAGAAACAAGAAGAATATTAGATCGATTAGTAGGTTACACGTTGTCGCCCCTGCTTTGGAAAACCATTGCTTGGGGACTGTCGGCAGGACGAGTACAATCAGTAGCAGTATTGCTATTAGTAAATCGCGAACGCCAGCGCCGCGCTTTTCGCCAAGGTAGTTATTGGGATTTAAAAGCAACCTTAGCCCAACAGAAAACTCCCTTTAGCGCCGTGTTAACTACCCTAGCAGGCACGAAAGTAGCTACAGGTAGCGATTTTGATGAAAACACCGGGCAAATTATTTCCGGGCGAAAAGTAGTGCTACTTACTCAAGCAGAGGCGCAAAAATTGCAAAAACGTCTCTTAGGTAAGCCTTGGAAAGTAACCGGGCTAGAGGAGCGCCCCGTCACGCGCAAACCAGCCCCGCCGTTTACGACTTCAACGCTGCAACAAGAATCTAACCGCAAATTGAGAATATCGGCACGAGATACTATGCGGACGGCACAAAGCTTGTACGAGCAAGGGTATATTACCTATATGCGGACAGACTCGGTGCATTTATCCTCCGAAGCTGTCGCCGCCGCGCGCAGTTGTGTAGAAAAGCTCTACGGTAAAGAGTATCTATCACCTGCTCCTCGGCAATATACAACCAAAAGTAAAGGCGCTCAAGAAGCCCACGAAGCTATTCGTCCGGCGGGAAATACTTTTCGCACTCCCCAAGAAACAGGCTTAAGCGGTCGAGAGGCGGCTTTATACGATTTGATCTGGAAGCGGACAGTCGCAAGCCAAATGGCAGATGCGCGCCAAACTCAAGTATCCGTCCAAACTCAAGTAGAAGATGCGGGTTTTCGCTCTAGTGGCAAACGGATTGATTTTCCTGGCTATCTGCGCGCCTATGTAGAAGGTTCGGACGACCCGGATGCAGCGTTGGAAAATCAAGAAGTCATTTTACCAACTTTGAAAGTAGGCGACTCTCCAGAATGTACGAAGTTGGAAGCCATAGGTCACGAAACTCAGCCTCCGGCTCGTTATACGGAAGCTTCTTTAGTTAAGACTCTAGAAAGTGAAGGAATTGGGCGACCGAGTACTTATGCAAGTATTATCAGTACAATTATCGATCGCGGCTACGCGCAGTTAGTAAATAATGCTTTAATCCCAACTTTTACAGCTTTTGCCGTTACAGCTTTACTAGAAGAACATTTTCCCGATCTAGTAAATACTAGCTTTACGTCAAAAATGGAGCAGACTTTAGACGATATTGCCACCGGAGAAGTCAAGTGGTTGCCTTATTTGCGTCAATTTTATTCGGGCGATCAAGGGTTAGAGACTTTAGTTAAAGAAAGAGAAGGCAAAATCGATCGCGCTAAAGCTAAAACTGTCCAATTAGACGATTTGGCGGTTAAAGTCCGCATTGGTAAATTCGGCCCTTACGTTGAATCCGATAGCGGGAATAGCACAATTACCGCCTCAATTCCCCCCAACTTGACCCCCGCAGATATAAATTCCGAACAAGTCGAAGCATTGTTAAAAGGGCCAAATAAAGTAGGCGAGCATCCCGATACAGGCGAAACAATTTACCTCAAAATTGGCAGCAATGGTTATTACTTGCAGTTGGGCGAACCTTCTGAGGAAAATAAAAAGCCTAAAACTGCTTCTTTACCTGCGGGGGTGAGTCCTGAAGACGTGACGCTGGAAATGGCTGTAAACCAATTGTCTTTACCCCGTACCTTGGGGGTTCATCCGGCAACAAATGGCAAAATTCAAGCAGGACTCGGCAAGTTTGGGCCATTTATCGTCCACAATCAAAGCAAAGATGAAAAAGACTACCGCAGCCTTAAAGCTGGAGATGATGTATTTACAATTACGTTAGAACGAGCTTTGGAGATTTTGGCAGAACCGAAAAAAACCGGGCGCAGCAAGTCTAAGCAAGCTTTAAAAGAATTAGGTCTTCATCCGGTGGATAACGAGCCTGTAAATATCTATGATGGCCCTTACGGCGCTTATATCAAGCACGGTAAAGTTAATGTTGGTTTAGCGGAAGGTCAAACTGTAGAAACTATGACTTTAGCTACAGCCTTAGAATTATTAGCTACTAAAAAGCCTGCTAGTACCACTAAGCGCGCGACTAAAGCTAAATCTACTACAGCAAAAAAAACTACGGCAACTAAGTCTAGAACTAAATCGAGTTCAAAAACTTAGTGTATTAATATAAATGCGATCGCATGGAATAAAAAAATTCTCTAAAGCGATCGCGTTTTAAAATAAATAGACGCTAATTACCCGCATAACAATGACCAGTTACAACGCGCAGACAAGTCGGCAATGGTGGGCGCAAAGATGGCTAGATTTGCTAGACTCCTATCGCTTCAAAAAGCGTTTAGAAAGGGCAAGAAATTACTCAAGACAGGGCAATGTCCTGAGTATTAAGTTTATTGGCGCTAAAGTCACCGCCGAGGTACAAGGAACGGAAGTAGAACCTTATCAAGTTTCTTTGTCTTTAGAGCCATTTACCGAAGAACAATGGGGTTTTGTCATTGAAACGATGTCCGAGCGGGCATTTTTTGCCGCAAAATTATTAGCGGGAGAAATGCCGCAAAATATTGAAGATGTATTTACAGCTAATGGCGTGTCGCTGTTTCCCTTTAGTTTGAGCGATATTCGCAGCAAGTGTTCTTGTCCCGACAAAGCCAATCCCTGCAAGCATATAGGGGCTGTATATTATCAGTTAGGCGATCGCTTTAGCGAAGATCCTTTTGTGTTATTTCAACTGCGCGGTAGCTCTAAAGATCGCATTATCGCCGCTTTACGCCAGCTACGCCAAGCTAAAAACACCGATGAAACTATAGAATTACCACACAATCCCACTCCTACGGTTAATGCCCCAAATATCCCCCAATTTTGGCACTACGATCGCCCTTTAGATCCTAATTTAGTTGTCATTGCTCCTCCCGTTAGCAACGAATCAATTTTAGATATTCTAGGCCCTATTCCTCTATCGATTGATGGTACGGGCAACTCTAACTTTGATGCTACCGTCTCGGAGGCGGCAATCGCGTATTTAAGTAATGCCTACGCGCAAGTTAGTCAAAAAGCCGCAATTTCGGCGATGAATTTGTAATTGGCGGCGATCGCTAAATTAGTGTATGCTATCTTTTCTCTAACAAAAAAGATGCCAGGCTTCTACTTACCCGGTTAAACTAGAAATTCTAGTCCTATAATTGCTCTGACTATGCCTGAATTTTTAAGACTTGAGGATGCTGTTGAATTCGCGGAAAACCCCGAACCGCGTTGTCCCTGCGTGTTGCTATTAGATATTTCGGGTTCTATGCAAGGGGAAGCGATTAATGCTTTAAATGAGGGATTGAAAATATTTAAAGAGGAACTAAACCGCGATAACTTGGCTAAAAAACGAGTTGAAGTCGCAATTCTTACCTTCAACAGCGATGTTAATGTCGTCCAAGATTTTGTAACTGCCGATCAATTTGAGCCACCCACCTTAAAGGCTCAAGGCTTGACAGTAATGGGATCGGCAATTCATAAAGGATTAGATATGGTATCTAGTCGCAAGGCACAGTACAGCGCTAACGGTGTTGCTTACTATCGCCCTTGGGTATTTTTAATTACTGATGGCGAACCGCAAGGCGAACCCGACAGTTTAATCGAGCAAGCTGCAATCCGAATCAAAGAAGATGAAGCGAATAAGCGCGTGGCTTTCTTTGCTGTGGGTGTAGAAGGCGCAAATATGACTCGCCTTGCCCAAATTGTAGCCCGCAGTCCTTTGAAGTTAGTAGGTTTAAACTTTCAAGAAATGTTTATTTGGCTTTCTGCTAGTATGCAGCGAGTGTCGCAATCGCGCATGGATGAGCAAATTCCGTTACCACCTCCGGGTTGGGGTATAGTTTGATTCAAAATGGGTAATTCCCAATAGGGGATGAGGAGACACAGGAGAGTTATAGCTAGGAAAAATTACTGCGCTTTGAGCAACACCATTTAAGTTTTGCGAGAATTGAATTTTATGCTTGCTTTTCCATAAAGATGACTCGTAAAACTAGCAGAGGAACAATTTTTGCCATTGCTGAATTTAGATAGATTTTCCCTTTGCCGCAACCCACCTTTCTCCTTGTCTCCCCATCTTTTATCCTTTAACTAGGCAACGAACGCCCAACTTTTTTCAATCTTTCCTTCTGCCTTCTTCCTCTGTTGTCGTGGGCAAAATTGGTTTTAAAGTTTTTGGCGCTAAAGAAAACTCTGCCCCGTCAAAGTTTGGCATTACCGAAACAGGCAAATTATTATTAGCCGTCATATTTAGGTTTGTCTCTGGTTTGGGATCTAAATCAGAGGCTACTTGTAATTGCTGTTCTAATTGCTGAGTAGAAGATACTAAACCACTAAGTCCATCAACGATCTCGCGGACGTTTTGACGAAACTGAGGATCTCCAGTTAGTTCGTCTAAATCGGATGTAATTTTTTGAGCATTGGCAAAAGTTACTCGCGCTGAGTCTAAGGTTTGCTGCAATACCAATATGTTATTAGGGTCGTTGAGGGCGTTAGAGGCATTGCGTAAGTTAGCCGAAGCTTCGGCGGCGTTGGCAGAAAGAGTTTCTAAGTTTTGGATTAGTTGCCCTTGGTTAAAACGATTAAGAGTTGGTGATAGTCCGCCAAAAGTTACTTGTAACTGTTCGCTTGCCTGGTTTAGGTTGTTTAAAGTCGTCACTAAAGTAGAACGATTAGTTGTAACCAAACTATCGACATTATTTACTAACCGATTGACATTAGCTGTCGTTGCATTTAGTCGCTCGGCAGTCGTACCAAATTGAGTTATAGTTCTGCTGCTAGAATTACTAATTTCATTAGCGGCTTGCTGTACGGAAGTTGCTGCGGAAGCAAAAGTGCTTAGTTGCTGGCGAGTAGACTTTGATAAAACTTCAAGTTCGCGGGTAAGTTGCGTTACTTCCGATGCTGCTAAAGCAGCGTTATTTACGGCAGTATTTAAGTTGGCGTAGAGTTTGGGATTGCCGTAAATACTAGCAAAATTGGTAGAAGAACGAATCAGCGCATCTAGACTAATGCCAATTTGACCTTGCAGCCGAGAGCCATTACAAATAATTAAAGCGCGATCGCAATTTTCATCTAAAGGTTTTGCCACAACTAACTGGGGCGCAAGCTGCCTTTGGGGTGTAATATCGATACTGACTTCGCTAATTAAACCTGATTGATTAGCCTCAATTACCGCATCGCGCGGAATGATGATGTCGGCAGGACTAATTTCCATTTCAACTTCTACGCCGTTTGCTCCCGGTGTAATTGCCACAATACTACCAATATTTACCCCCCGATAGCGAACCGTTGCCCCGTCTTGCATTCCGCCGACATTGGCAAACGAAACGATTGCGGTGTAACTGCGTTTAGTTAATTCCACTCCCCGCAACCACAGAATAAACCAGCCTAGCAGTCCTATTCCTAGAAGAATTAATAAACCAACAGAGCCTTCTCGAACAGTGCGCGATCGCATCTAACTATTCTCCTAGTATTTAGCTGACAATATGCAATTTTTTTCGGTAAAACGCTTCCACTTCAACCAATTATATGAATTGGGCCTTCTACGCTACCGCTAAAAAATTGTCTAATTAACGGATGATCGGTTGATTGAGTATCGCTGACAGTTCCTTCCCATTGCACTTTACCTTGATATAGAAAAATTATCCGGTCGGCAGTACGGCGAATAGTACTATCTTGGTGAGTGACGATCGCATAAGTGTTACAAACTCCTTGAGCGCATTGTAGCTGGCGAATCAAGTCTTCAATTACAGTAGATGCGATCGGATCTAGTCCGGCGGTAGGTTCGTCGTAGAGCAAAACCTCGGAGGTATCTTTGGGGTTATTGGGGTTTGCCATAATTGCCCTAGCAAAACTGACTCGCTTACGCATTCCTCCTGATAGCTCGGCGGGATACCGACTTCCAGCTTCCCCTAAGCCTACCATTTCTAGTTTTTGTTTTACCAGTTCTTTAATACGCGACTTTTTGAGTTTGGAATGTTGAAACAAAGAAAAGCCTACATTTTCCTCTACGGTGAGCGAGTCAAACAAAGCGGCTTGTTGAAATACCATGCCAATCCCAATTGGATCTCTACCATCTTCAATTAAGCCCGATCTTAACTGCCCTTCTACATAAATTTCTCCCGTATCCGGCGCTAATAATCCAGCGATAATTCTTAAAATAGTTGATTTTCCCGTCCCGGAAGGCCCGATAATTGCCAGGGCTTCCCCTCGGTAAATTTTTAGATCCACATTATCTAAAATTACATTTTCACCAAACTTTTTACTAATGCCTTTTAACTCAATTATTGGTTCAACTAGAGGTGCTGGCGGAGTTTCCGTTGCATTTAAGTAGTGCATTTTTAGTTTCTACTGGCTGTTAACAATTTTGGCGCAAAGCAAAACGAATTATCAATAGTTCTCTCCTTTTCCCTCGCTTCAAGCTCCGTTGAACTTATCCCAAAATAATTACCTCCTCCTAAAGACTAATTCTTATATAAGAATTTTTTATGTAATTTTGCCGAGTTTAATGGTTGCTCAAACAACTTTTAGTAGGCAATTGTTGACATGAAAATTTTAATTTTTAACCCACTTGTTGTAGACTCCATCAACTAAACTACCTCCTAGATTTAGGCGCTGAATTAGCTTTGACTGCGTGTTTTTAGCTGAATTAGTAACATTTGTATCTATTAAAAAGTTTAAAAAGCAATCTAAAAAGATTTTTTATCAAACTATTTTTAAATAATTAAGTAAATTGTTACAAAACTAATAATTGATATAAATAAAATTGTTATAGCGGCTACAAAATCTCGCTATCTATAACTATATTCTCTGAAAAGCTTGCAAGCTCAACCTTGGTGACAGCCGCAGACGTGCTGCTATTAAAAATTAACTAATTACCAAAAGCCGCTCTTGTTAGGGCATCTTCTTTTGGGAAATATTTTAGGAGTAGGAATGAGGAGACGAGACTTCATAACCACCGTCGCCGCGTCGGCTGGTTCTGCTTACGCTGCAATGAAAGCATTGGATTTGCTAGAGCAACCCGCCGCCGCGCAACAAAAACGTCCGTTTCAGTTACAGCGCCGAGGAGGAGGCAAGAAAGTAGTCATTTTAGGTGCGGGTTTAGCGGGGATGACCTCCGCTTATGAGTTGGGTAAAATTGGCTACGATTGCATAATTTTGGAAGCACGCGATCGCGCTGGGGGTAGATGTTGGACTTTGCGGGGTGGAGATAAGTTTACAGATATTGACGGACAGACAGAAACCGTAGGATTTGACCAAGGATTGTATTTTAATCCAGGACCCGCCCGCATTCCCCAGCATCACGTAACTTTAGATTATTGCCGAGAACTTGGGGTTGAACTAGAAGTTTTTACCAATCTCAATCGCCAACAGTATTATTACAACGAGAATGTCGGTGCTTTGTCTGGTCAAAAAATCCGGGCGCGAGAAGCAATAACCGATATGCGCGGTTATATATCTGAACTATTGGCGAAAGCCGTCAATCAAGATGCCTTAGATGCACCTTTATCGGTAACAGATAAAGAAAAACTCGTTGAGTTTCTCCGCACCTATGGCAACCTCAACCCAGACTTGTTTTACACTGGTTCAAGCAGGCGCGGTTACGCTACGCCCCAAGGCGCGGCAGATAATCCAGGAATACTAGCCGATCCTTACGATCTTAGTGCTTTAATTAACCTGGGATTTGCTGGTTACGAGGCTTCAGAATGGGGCTACGATCAACAAATGACCATGCTGCAACCCGTAGGCGGTATGGATCGAATTGCTAAAGCAATGGAAAGTAAAGTCCAGCAATTGATTACTTTTGGTGCGGAAGTAAAAGAGATTCGTAAAACACCCAACGGCGTTCGCGTTGTCTATGTAGATAGCAAAAATGGTCAAAGGCAACAAGTATTGGGCGATTATTGCATTTGTACCATCCCTTTATCAGTACTAAGAAATATCTCCTCAGATTTTGCCCCCGATATGCAGGCGGCGATTTCAAGTGTTAGTTACGCAGTTACAGGTAAAAGTGGATTGCAGTTCAATCGCCGCTTTTGGGAGGAAGATGAAGATATATATGGTGGCATCACAAGTACAAACCAACAGATTACTCAAGTTTGGTATCCATCTTCCGGTTACTCATCCAAAAAAGGAGTGATGTTAGGTTATTACAACTTTGGTACTAACGCTTCTGATGTAGGTAACTTACCTTCCGCCCAACGCCTAACTCTAGCTTTGGATCAAGGTAGTAAAATTCATCCCCAGTACAGAAACCACTTTGAAAATGGGATTTCTCTATTTTGGCCCAAAATTCCCTACAGCCTCGGCGGGTGGGCATCTTATACCCCTGAAGTGAGGCAACAATACTATCCTCGACTCAACGAACCCGATGGCAATATTTACCTAGCGGGGGAACATCTCAGTTATCTTACTGGCTGGATGGCTGGCGCTTTTGAGTCCGCCAGACTCGTAACTTCAAAAATTAGTGCAATACCTGCTTAAAAACAATGAACGTAGAGAAAACAATGAAAAGATATCTTAGCCAAGGGTGGAAAATTGGTCGTTGGTTATTACTAGCTATTGGCGTTAGTTTCTTATTGTTAAACGTTGCGGGCGTAGACGTGCAAGCAGCGATTGGAGTTGGCGCACCGAGAAGCGTTACTCGTTATGGAACAGCGACATCGCCAATATTATCGGCGGTGGCTGTACCGGAAAATCAGGCATATTTTTGGACGAGTGGAACTGTACCACCAGTTATCGATCCGAGTGTACCAACGGGATCGCGCGATCGCTATGGCGACACAAAAACCCAAGCTACAGGCATCCTGACTCGGTTTCAAACTTTATTGGCTGATGGGGGGCTGAGTTTAGAAGATGTCGTTTATCTGCGCGTTTACCTAGTTAGCGACCCAGTTTTAGGCAGTGTTGATTATCAAGGTTGGTTTGATGCTTATGCGGAGTTTTTTAATAAAGATAACGTTCCTAAAGTTGCGCGTTCTACCCTGGCAGTTGCCGGATTAGTTGATTCTGGTTGGCTAGTTGAAATTGAGGCGGTTGCTGTTTATCCAAAATCAGGTAGACGGTAAGCTAGTGCAAGGAAGACAATCGATTGCCTTCCTTGCTTGTTAAGAAACTTGTTATTTGGTAGAGGTGGTAACGATGGATTATAGAAAGTTTGTAGGCGTAGGAGCAATTCTTCTGTTGAGTATGGGCAATTTGCCTGTAAAAGCGCAAGTCGAGCCAATAAATCTCAGTAATTCTACTCGGCAAATAGATGTCACGCTCAAAACTACTGAAGGTCAAACTTTCAATCAATTAATCCAACAAGCAGAAATTCAAGCAGTTAGTTTAATCGAACAAGAATTTGCTAATGATTCTAGCATTGCTGAAATTGCTGTAACTATTTTAGGCGATCGCCAAGGTCAACAAGTACCGCTACTATTTTCTAAAGTTTCCCGCACAGATTGGCAACAACAACCAATAATTGGACAGTGGACAAAATACTTCGCTACTTCTGCGGTGTTATTAGGTTTCAATCAACCCCAAAAAACCCCAGCCCCCCAAACTCAACCTATTCCTAACACTCAAAACAACAACCTTCCGCCGACTTCTCCTCGTCCTAGCAGTTTACCACCTGCTCCTCCTATTCCGAATAACTCCCGTCCCCCTACCCCTTCTCCTAACAATGCTCCGCCCGCCTCTGGAGGAGCGAGTTTAGAAGAAACCGACCCAGGTTATCGTTAATAAGCGGGTAATCGAACTCGAACCGACGACATTCAGAGCTAATAAGCCTAGAGTAATCCTTAAAATCGTTAATCTTTCTATAACCGAAGGGTCAATAATCGATAAAGATTCCCCTTGGAATTTTTTAGATTAACATCATCTAAAATTACACTCTTAGCAAATTTTTTACTAATGCCTTTCAATTCAATAATTGGTTCTGCCATAGTAGGTAGGAGACTATCTATTGCATTTAAGTATTACCTTTTACTTTTAAACTTGCTACTGACAATTTTGGTGCAAAGCAATATTATTAAAATTTGAAAAATAGAAGGATTTAGATGAGCGATCGCGCGTGAATGTAAATTTATTAATTTAGATAACGCTATGGTAGTTTAGTATCCCCTAAACAGATTATTTCGAGTAGTAAATGATGACAGCAAAAATTAACAGGATAAAATTTCCCCGATGGAACTATTCGGGTGTGATTAGAGGTTTTGTGGTTGCGGTCTGGAACATTTGGATGAGGACTTAGCACGCATGGTACTTTTGCAGCAATGTTACTAAACGCTTTAGTAGCTACACCTGATAAAAGATAACCTAGCATTCCTCCTTCGCTAGAGAAGGGTGCATATCGACAAGTTATAAAATTTGCGTTTATCTCTTTTACATATTCAGCTACCGCCCCATCCGATTTCAATACTTTAGCTTCTAAGGGACAAATAATTCTTTCATTCGCCCTGAGAATAAATGCAATATCATACTGTGGTGGCTGTGCTTGTCCTGATTGTCTGCTTTCAAATTCATAAACTTCGTGTTGGACATCAAAAGGTTCGTCTCCTGTTATAGCAAATCATAGCCTTGCCAAACGAGTTTTATGAGAATTGCGATCGCATCAGGATTCCATTGTTTTGCTAATTTAACAAAATCATCTGTGTCTTCCCACCTTTTTTCAGAGATAGTTGGCTTTCTTCTAACCACTGTATGACCCCTGCATAACCTCTGATTCTGTATCAAACGTTGTTTGCCACATCATCATGTCTGCGGCTAATTCGTCCGCATCTCTTAAAGCTACAGAGCGAGTCCAGTAGCGAATTTTATCAGGCTTTATCAGATAGATAGTGGGAACTCTTAACCCGTTCAATTGAACAGAATCATAAATTTTCGCTACACGCTGGTAAAGTATTCCACCATCTTCTACATGAACTTTCTCCAAGTACAATTGATTTAAGCTTTCCAACTTTTCTAATAAATTTGAGTAGTCTATTGATTCAATATTCACCCCTTCACAATCCAATCGGTTGAGATAAATTGCAACTAAACGGATAGGAAGGTGGTTGTTATTCTGCTCTTGAAATATAGTGGCGCAAATTTGCTTATCTTGCCCAAACCCAGCTTTGATAACTCGCAAAAAATATTCGCAATATGCTCTAAGTTCTAGTTCACTATTCCCACGATGGGTTTTTTGTCTTCCTGGGGAAGAAATATCTCCTTTAAAATCTGGCAGAGTGTAATTAAAAAGATCGTTAATCAGTACCCATTCACTATCCTTTAAATCAAAAGCTTGACGTACAATCTCATCTACATCATCAATATTTTTAATATCAGGTAAGAACTCTGTAAATTTTTCAGGTATTGGTACGCGCAATAAATCTTTTACACTAACTTTTGGGATGTAAGAGGCAAAACTCCCATTTGCAAGCAGTAAATAATAAACTGCTAATTTACTGTTGTAAGTTAGACAAGCAGCATTTAATTGTGAAATACGTTGTTCGGGCATATGTATACTTACATAGTTCTCGGAGCAAATAATTCCTTCTTGAGTATTATCAAGCTCCGTTAATGTAGCCTGAAAACGCTTACTTGAAGTTAACCAACTTTGTTTAATTATTAGTTGTGGTAGTTTAAACGTATCTATTTTTTTTATTCTTGAACGTTCTGCATAAGGATCTTGATTAATAGGAAAATCCTCTTTTTTAACATAAATAAATGTATCTAATGGAAAATACTTACTTTCAATAAATCTTCTTTCTAATAGTAAATCGCATTTTTTTTTGTTGCTACCTCTTATTATCCCCTGGCTAGTAATAGCAATTTGCTCGTTTTCTAATTGAGTGATATTTTTTTGTTTACTCAATCTCCTCATTAGAGAAAGATCGCGTCTACTTCCCCACATCAAAGCTGTCCAAACTAAAGGGTCGTTAATAGCTTCATACAGATAAATTGTATTAATATCCTGTAACTCAAATACTATATGATAGTCATCTTCATTATTAAAGGTTGGTTTCGGGCATATGTAAGTTAGTGGTTGATTATCAGGAGGAGTTACGGAAATTGTGATGATACAAGCTGGAGATATAGCATCTTTAAAAAGCCCAAAACGCAAAGTAGACAAATTCACTATTTCGTCTACTTTAAATGTTGAAAAAAGCTTAGAGCGAAATTCTTGAGCCGTACCAACCTGATTAAAAATCAAAGCAAGCAGTGGTTGCATCATTGCAACTTGTCCACCTGGTTTAGTTAAAGCAGCAGCTTTCGGTAGAAATAATGGGCCAATATTACCATAAGTTATCTTCCATAGATCCCCAGCCCAAGACTTAGCTGCTTGGGTAACAGTATTTTTCCCCAAGGTGCATTACCAATAACTAAATCATACTTACCTGCATCTGTATCAGAACTAAAACCTGCTTTATCTTCTTGAAAAAAATCAGCAGTTATTAATTGGCATTCTCTTAATCTTGGAAAGCGAAACTCATTTTCCCAGTAATATTGAGGTTCAATTTTGTCAAGCATGGTCAAGTACAAACTGAAAGAAGCTACTCTCACTGCTTGAGAATCTACGTCAATACCAAATAAATTTTTTTCTAGTAAAGACTTTAAATTATTAGGCTGAATTGCTCTACCAGTATGAGCCTGTTCCCATCTGTAAATTAAACGCTGAAATGCTTTAACCAGAAAAATTCCTGAGCCACAAGCAGGGTCAAGAATTTTAATGTCCCATTCTTGACTATTCCAAGGTAAAACACCATCAAGGATAAAATCAACTATGTGTTCTGGAGTGTAATGAACTCCTGTACCAAATTTTTTACTGACAAATTCTTCATAAATACTGCTAATAAAATCAAGAGGTATAACGTCAAAACGATAGTATGGCCATAGGCATTTTTGCCCTTTGTCCATTTCTAAATCACCACGCACGAATTCTGCAAGTAAATTTAGATGAGTTTCTGTAACTGCTGCCGCTTCTATGCTCCATTGGGTTTCTTGTTCTTCTACAGTTCCTTTACCGGGAAATAAATCACCGTTAAATTGACGATTGAGCCACCGAAACAATTTATAAGTATCTCTGTGGTTTGTTAATATTCCGGGTAAATCGTAGTAGGTAGCTGATAATTCGCCAATTCTATGCAGATAAGCCAGTAAATTGACATCTAAGGCAGGTTTCCCCTGAGCATCTTTTCTATCAAATAGAAATTGAATAAAAATAATTCTTGCTAATAAATCGTGAATGGTATTGTTATCAAGTTGACGTTGTTGAAGTTGCTGCCTAACGCTTTTGAGATTACTAAGTAACATCTGATCCGCAGCACGGCTTCTTTGAAATCGCGGACTATATTCTTGAAAGAATTCACCAGAAACTAAATTAGCCCAGTAAATATGTAAAGTCTCACCTGCCTGTTCTGCCAGAGAAGGCTGATTAAAAGATTCTAGCTGCTGCCGGGAAACTTCGACTACTGGAATAATAATTTTAGTAGTCGTGGGTTCTTCGTAACAAGTCCAGACTCTTAAGCGGTCAGGCTCTATAGTAATTAATGATGGGGTACGAGAAAAACTCCATGCAAGTTTGTAAGTATTTTCCAGTGTGTCTTCTGGAATCTGCTGAGGAAAATTACATATTACAGCTATAGGAGCTTCTGTTGAATCACCTTCAGGATTTGCTGCCAGCACTCCTACTTGTACGCCATCTCCATTGGGAAACGTGCTTATAGTCCTTCCCAGTTTTTCCCTAGCTATTCCTGCATAGATACTTGGCCCAGCACCAGATGGCTCTAAAATTTGTTTTGGAGTGGGCCAGTAGAGCTTTTCATGAGCTAGTTCAAGTAGTCCAGACTGTGGCATATCGTTTAAGCTACCCGATGGTATGTATTTCGCTGTTTAATCCTGTTAAATAGTACATACATACTGTTAACTGCGGCAATAATATTTAAGTGTAGTTGCAAATTCTGATAATTGCGATCGCCCTGTAATGATAGGGAAGCATTACTATTAAGTCTATCCAAGTAATTAAAGCGGGTAATCGGACTCGAACCGACGACATTCAGCATGGGAAGCTGACGTTCTACCACTGAACTATACCCGCAGCAAAGTTTAATAATATTATACTTTGAATTTACTCTACCACTTGCTTTCGTTTAGCTTTTCTCCCCCACCCATGCTTGAGGCGCTTGAGAATCCAAGATTGAAAATTGTCTATGTAGGTAAATAATACTGGCACTACTACAAGTGTCAGCAGCGTAGAAGTTGTAAATCCGCCCATAATAGCAATTCCCATTGGACTGCGAACTTCCGCCCCCGCCCCTAGTCCAATAGCTAGGGGTATAGTTCCCGCTACCGTAGCAAGAGAAGTCATCAAAATTGGTCGCAGGCGCGACAAACCCGCCTCTATGAGGGCTTGACGTTGAGTTTTACCTTCTTCCAAGTAAAGTATGGTGTAATCTACTAACAAAATTGAGTTTTTGGTCACAATTCCCATTAGTAAGACAATCCCAATTAGCGCATAAAGTCCTAAAGCTTTTTGAGCAATCAATAAGCCCAACAATGCCCCACCTAATGATAAAGGTAGCGCCACCATAATTGTCAGAGGGTGCAGGAAGCTGTTGTATAACAATACCAAAATGGCATAAATACACATGATCGCCAGGGCTAAAGCTGTACCAAAACGCCCGAAGATTTCTTGCATGATCTCCGCATCCCCCGCACTTTGGCGCACAACGTCCGGCGGTAAGGAGTTTAATGCTGGTAACTTGTCCACCGCTTGCACCGCATCGCCTAAAGCAATGCCTTGTAAATTGGCTTCTACAGAGACTTGGCGGGATCTGTCGTAGCGATCGATTTGCGCGGGGCCGCTACCGTAACGGATATCTGCAACGGCAATTAAGGGAACTAAAGTATTATTTTCTCCAGGTACGCGCAAGTTTCTTAAAGTATTGATATCTTCTCTGGCGCGTTCGGCAATTTGAACGCGGATGGGAATTTGGCGGTTAGTTAAGTTAAATTTAGCTAAATTCGCTTCGTTGTCGCCAATAGTTGCAAGGGATGCTGTTTGAGCAATTGATTGGACTGTCACCCCTAAGTCGGCAGCTTTTTCGGGATTAGGGACGATTAAAATTTCTGGCTTTACTAAGCTTGCAGTAGAAGCAACTTCTACTAATCCCGGTACGCTTCGCATTTGCTTTTCTAAATTGTTAGCCGCTTGCGTCAAAGCTGTGGGATTTTCGCTTTTTAAAACAATAGTTAAATCTTTTGTACTACCTGCCGCGCCTTGGCTTTGAAAACTAACTCTCGCGCCGGGGATTTTTTGCAATAAGGGGCGCATTTGTTGTTCGTACTCTATTTGCGATACTTCCCTGGTAGTTTTGGGTTTAAGGTTGACATTTAGCGTTGCCGAATCTACTTGTTGAGTAGCTAATATGTTTTCAACGGCAGGACTATTACGCAGAATATTTGTAGCTTGGGCGGTTACTTTTCCAGTGTCTTCTAAAGTCGAGCCTGGGGGTAGTTCGATTGATACTGTTGAAATGCCTAAGTCGCCATTATCGATAAATCCTTGGGGGATTAAAGGGATAAGAGCTAAACTACCAATAAAAAAAGCGATCGCAATGCCAATAGTAGTTAAGCGATGGCTCAATGCCCAACTAAGTAACTGGCGATAAGGTTGAAAGCGCCGCCGACTATTACGAGTTTCTTCTTTATGGATTTGCTTATTGGTTTTTGGTTTAAATAAATTCGCCCCCAGCATCGGGGTAATAGTCCGCGCGACTAAAGTTGAAAAAATCGTGGAAACAGCAACGGTTACCCCAAAAGGTTGAAAAAATTGCCCCGGAATTCCACCCATAAACGCTACAGGCAAAAATACAGCAATAATTGTCGCCGCACTTGCCAGGACTGCTAAACCAACTTCCGCCGATGAATCAAAGGCAGCTTGACGGGGAGTTTTGCCCATAGCAATATGCCTTTCCATGTTTTCGACTTCTACTACCGTATCGTCTACTAAGTTGCCCACCGCCAACGCCAAAGCCAGCAAAGTCATGTTGTTGAGAGTGTAACCTAGGGCTTGTTGGACGGCAAAAGTTGGCAGAATCGATAAAGGCAAGGCGATCGCTGTAATTAAAGTTGCCCGCCAGTCGCGCAAAAATACTAAAATTGTAATGACGGCAAGGGCAGATGCTTGTACCAAGTCGTCAATCGTATTTTCGTAAGATTCGCGGATAAAGTCGCCGCGCGTGAAAATTAATTCTAATTTCACATCTTTTGGCAAGGTTTTTTGCAGTTTTTCTACCGCTTTAATTACTCCTTCTTCTACCGATACTAAAGTCGTACCCGTACTTCGCAATACAGAAAAAGCAACGACAGGCTGGTTATTAAGATATGCCGCCGTCCTTGGTTCGGCAAAACTGTCTTCAATTTCCCCTAAACTAGATAACGGCACAAAACTACCATTAGGCAGAATAATTTGATAGTTTTGCAATTCTTTAACTGTAGCGGCACTGCCCAGAGTACGAATACTCTGTTCGCTCCCGCCTACTTCGGTTCTTCCACCGGGTAAGTTGACGTTGAAGGCGCGAATTTGATCGTTTACGCTCGTTGCGGTAATTCCTAAAGCTTGCAAGCGATCGGGATCGATATTTATTCTAATTTCGCGGTCAACACCCCCATCGCGGCGAACTTCTGCTACACCTTGAACGGATAACAGGGCGCGGCTAATTGTTTCATCTACTAAGTTACTTAATTGCTCTACCGATTGTTGGTTAGAAACTACGGCGTAGGTCATAATTGCCCCGCCGGAAAATTCTAATCTTTGAATAATCGGCTCGTTAATATCTTGGGGCAAATTCTGGCGAATTTGGGCTACCGCATTACGCACGTCATTAGTTGCGCGATCGCTATCTATGCCCAAATCAAAGTTAATAACTGTTGTAGAAATGCCGTCGTTGACGGTGGAAATCATATTATCAATGTTTCCCAAACCCGCTACCGCGTCTTCTATAGGCTTTGTGACTTGAAATTCTAATTCTGTAGGTCCCGCCCCTGGTTGGCTGACGGTAATCGAAACGGCGGGAACATCAATATTAGGATTGATATCGATGCCTAAAGTTGTAAACGAAAACCAGCCAATAATCGTCAGAAATAAAAATAAAACTATTGTGGGTACGGGGCGGCGAATCGACCACTCAGAAAGGTTAAAAGCCATAGTTATTTTGCTTCTACTACTTGTACTTTGTCGCCATCTTCAAGATATCCAGCCCCAGCAACGATAACGCGATCGCCTATTTTTAAGCCGCTAACAACTTCTACATTGCCTTGACCAATCACTTCCCCTACTTCAATTTTTTGACTGCGGACTGTATCGCCGTCCGTTAGTACAAAAGCTACGGCGCTACCATCGCTTTGCGGTAAAACGGCTTTAGAGGGAATAGCAATTCCGGGTACATTGGCGATCGTTATTGCGCCGCTTGCAAACATTCCCGGACGCAATGATGAAGTAGTTGGTAAATCGATTCTTACGGTTGCTTCGCGGCTTTGGGGGTCTACAAGGGGTGCGATTTCCCGCACCTTTCCTGGCAAGCGCAAGCGAGAATCAAAGTCGCTTGTAACTATCGTTGGAGCGTTAATTTTTACTTGGTTTAAATTAGTTGCGGGTACTTTTGCCTGCAATTCTAACGAGCCATTTTGAATAATCGAAAATATTTTTTGGGTGCTATTCGCCACGTCTCCCACTTGGGCTGTTTGCTCGGCAATTACACCACTAGCGGGGGCGCGGACTATCGTTTGATTGAGTTGGGTTTGTTGTTGCTGCACGCGGGCGATACTGCTGCGGACATCAGCCTCGGCGCTGGCAATATTTGCCTGGGCGACGCTAATTGCTTCTCTAGCTGTAGTGGCGGTAGTCGAACGAGTTTCTAATTCTTGACGGCTAATTGCTCCTTGCTCTGCTAGTCTGCGGTAACGCTCCAAATTGCTTGAAGCTTCGGCTAAAGTTGCACGGGCTTGAGCGAGGGCGGCTTGTCTTTGCTGGACTACAGCGCGATTTGATTCTACTTCGGCTTGTGCTTGAGCGATTTGTGTTTGCAATACGGAATTATCTAAAACTGCTAGAGTTTGTCCTTGTTTTACCGAGTCGCCTTCATCTACCAAAATTTGTTTTATTTGCAAGCCTGTAGCTTGAGGCAATACGGGGATTAAGTCCCGCGCGCTCACTGTCCCTGTAACGCTAAGAGTCCGGGCGACGGGGGTAAGCTGGGCGGGTGCTACGGTGACGCTGATTGATGGTGGTGCGATTACTTTTGGCGCGGTAGCAGCAGGTTTAGGCGCAGTTGGGCGATTTATTAGCGTTGTCCCCACTCCTGCTATACCTATGCCTATCCCCGTACCTACTAATAATGGTATTAGCCAGCTTCTTTTGGGGCGCTGAGGCGGTTTTTTCTCGGAAAACTCCGTTTCTACCTCTTGCTTGAATTCTGCTTCTGGCTGTTCCATTTCAGGAATAGTTATATGATTTTCAGCGACATTTATAATTTCAGCCACGCGATCGCCTACCCATTATTTTCTAGAAAACTTAGCACTCTAATTAATATATCTCAATATTTTTGCTTATTTAGGAAATCTATGCGTGTGACTAAAGGAGGAATTTAGGGCAAAGTTTACCTAGGGCTGAAAAAGCAGCAAGATAAAAGAAGTAGCCGCACAAATTAACTTTCTAACTTTTATGCAGCAAACCAGCGCTCCGATTACCAAGGATGTTGTACTAATTGGTGGCGGTCACAGTCATGCGATCGTGCTGAGAATGTGGGCTATGAAGCCTCTAGCGGGGGTGAGAGTAACCCTAATTACCGAAGCTTCCGATACACCTTATTCGGGAATGTTACCGGGGCATATTGCCGGATTTTACACGCACCAAGAATGTCATATTAATTTACGCGCTCTTGCCCAATTTGCTCAAGCGCAACTGTGTATTGATACTGTGGTAGGGCTAGATTTAGTCAATAAACAAGTAATCTGCGCTCGTCGTCCGCCTATAGCTTTTGACTTGCTATCTATAGATATTGGCAGCACGCCTGCGGTTGTGAATGTACCCGGCGCGAGGGAATATGCGATCGCATCTAAACCTGTAGCCAAGCTTTTAAGTCAATGGCAGCAAATTAGCGCTCTAAAACAATCTCTAAACTTGGGAATTGTTGGCGGTGGTGCGGGGGGTGTGGAATTAGCTTTAGCAATGCAAGGATCTTTGCAAAAAAATAATCAATTTCCGCCGCAAATCCACTTATTTCATCGGGAGGCGGAGATAATGCCTCACTATGGCGGTGGGGTGCGTCGCCGCTTGCAGGAGATTTTAATTCAAAAGGGAATTAACTTACATCTAAAAGAAACAGTTATTGAGGTACAGCCAAATAAAATTAGTTGCAAGTCGGGACTTAAAGTTGAATGCGATCGCATTTTTTGGGTAACTCAAGCTTCGGCACCTAGTTGGATTAAAGAGTGCGGACTTGTGACAGATTCCCAAGGATTTATTCAGGTAAACGATTATTTACAGTCTTCTCATCCTGATATTTTTGCTGTGGGGGATATTGCCACAATGGTCAATCATCCGCGTCCCAAAGCTGGCGTATTCGCCGTTAGACAGGGTAAACCCTTATTTAATAACTTACAAAACATCTTATTAGCGCGGCATTTACAGCCCTATAAGCCGCAAAAATCGTATTTAAGCTTGATTGGTACGGGAGACGGAAAAGCGATCGCCTCTTGGGGCAATTTGGGCATCGGTGCGTCTGGCTGGCTGTGGAAGTGGAAAGACAAAATAGACCGCCAGTTTATGGCTCGTTTTCAAAAATTACCACAAATGGCAATGGAAACATCGCCCGCATCTGTCGATATGCGTTGTGCGGGTTGTGGTTCTAAAGTAGGTAGTACGGTTTTAGAGCGAGTATTGCAACGCTTAGACAGAATTGAAAATACGCCAGATATTATTATTGGTTTGGATGCGCCGGATGATGCGGCGGTAGTGCAAGTACCTCAAGGTAAGCTAATGGTGCATACTATTGATTACTTTCGGGCGCTAGTAAACGATCCATATATTTTTGGACAAATTAGTACCAATCATTGTTTGAGCGATATTTTTGCGATGGGTGCAACTCCCCAAAGTGTACTTGCGATCGCATCTGTTCCTTATGCAATAGAATCAAAAGTTGAAGAAACTCTCTATCAATTATTATCGGGTGCTGTTAAAGTATTAAATCAAGCGCAGACACCTTTAATCGGCGGACACACTAACGAAGGTTTAGAGTTAGGTTTTGGTTTATCAAGTCATGGCTTAATTAGTCCCCATCAGTTGTTGACAAAAGCCGGGATGCAACCAGACCAATTATTAATATTAAATAAACCCTTGGGTACGGGAACTCTATTTGCCGCAGATATGCGCTTTGTAGCTAAAAATCAGTGGATTGATGGTGCGATTGAATCGATGCTGTTATCTAATCAAGCGGCAGCTAATTGTTTAATCAAGTACGGAGTTACTGCTTGTACTGATGTAACTGGTTTTGGACTCCTCGGACACTTAATGGAAATGGTTAAAGCATCTAACGTTAGGGTGGAACTGTTTCTTGAAGCTATCCCAATTCTCGCAGGTGCTAGAGAAACATTACAAAGCGGTATATTTAGTTCCCTGCATCCTGAAAACCTGCAATTTTCTCGTTTTATTGCCGATGTTGATATTAGCGATCGCCAACTTTATCCTATCCTATTCGATCCGCAAACCTCTGGCGGCTTGTTAGCAGCAATTTCTAGCGATCGAGCTACAGATTGTATTGCCGAATTGCAAGCTTTGGGGTATGGTCAAGCCACTATTATCGGTCGCATCTTACCACAAGTTGTCAACGAACAATTCCGAAATATCCAGCCAATAAAATTTTCTTCTAGTTAACTGCACGTTTACGGACGCTATAGCTTCATACTTTATAATTGCGGTAAGCCTAGGAACAAGCTATGATGACTATAAGTACCACCATGAAAAACTATGACTGTCTCCCTAGACTGTATTACTAGCAATCTGCCTGTGTTTGTGGGAGCGGATAGAAAGCTAATAATCGGGATTGAAGATATTGTAAAAGCGGATTATTCCCAAGCGAATTTTATTTTAAATGGAGAAGCTTTACAGGTTTTAAAGCAACTGCCAGACTCAATTATACAAACAGTTGTTACAAGTCCTCCTTACTACGGACAATGCGATTACGGCGTGCCTCTCCAAATTGGCATAGAATTAACACCAGAAGAATATCTAAATCGTCTTCTTGATATCTTTGATGAGATGAAAAGAGTTCTCAAAGATGACGGTACTTTCTGGCTAAATATGGGCGATAAATATATAAATGGCAACTTAGCAGGACTTCCTTGGAGACTTGCTCTTGGTCTTAAACAAAGAGGTTGGATTTTAAGATCGGACATTATTTGGTATAAGCCAAATGCGATGCCATCTTCTGTCCAAAATCGTCCAACTTGCGATCATGAATATTTATTTTTGTTTTCTAAAAACCTAAAATACTATTACAACGCTGATGCTATCCGCGAACCCCACGTAACTTTTAGCGATAAAAGTAAAATGAAGGGTGGGCGCAACCATCTAGGTAAGCAGGGAGGTACGCCAGAACAAGGAAAAAATTCTGGTAATTCAAATTTGCATCGAGGTCGTTGGGATCAAGCGTTTCATCCCAAGGGTAGAAATAAGAGGACAGTTTGGGAAGTACCTCTTTCCAAAAATCGAGAAGCTCATTTTGCGGTCTTTCCCGAAAAATTAATAGAACCATGTATCCTTTCCAGTTCTTTAGAAGGGTCGCTTGTTTTAGACCCTTTTTTTGGTAGCGGCACAACGGGACTTGTCTCTATTGCTAAAGGGCGCAAGTTTATTGGTATTGAACTAAATTCTGAGTATTGTCAAATAGCCGCGAACCGAATTTTTCTAAAGTCTTGATTCACGCAAGAGATGTAAAAACTTGCACTAAATTTTCAATTCTTTGCACGAGTAATGATTCTACCTCATTTACTTGGTTGGGATTTTTATTAATGTAAATAACTTCCTTGCAGTTTAAGGTTGCTAAATTGCTCGTCCACGATTCGGCAATAATAACTGGGATAGATTCATAGCCAGCTTCTTTTGCTACTGCGATCGCTTTATGAATATCTCTTTTGACATACTCCTCGCTCTAAAGAGACGAGGATTCTAATTCTTGGTTCACAGAAGTCCACTTGCTATATCAAGTTGCCTATCAATAGTATTGGCGGTCTTCTCCCCAAGCTTTCCCTCAATAGAGGCAGATTCCTTTTGCCCAAAGGTACTGTCTTGAAAGACTCTGTGGACGGAAACCTTCCAATGCGATTTTTCGCTGTTACTCCATTCAACTCCTAAAATTTTCATGCCCTTCTTGAGGATGTTAACCGCCGCATTCGTATCGCGGCAAATCTCTACTCCACAAGACGAACATGAATGAGTCCTAGTGCTGAGTGACTTCTTCACCCGATGTCCACAATTTGAGCAATCGGTCGATGTGTAGTTGGGCGAAACTGCCACTACTGCTTTATCCCAAATTTTGCCGTAGTAGTCTAACCATTGGGTGAACTGATACCAACTAGCGTCCGTTATAGACTTAGCAAGCGAGTGATTCTTGACCATGTTCGCAATGAGCAAATCTTCATAGACCACAATGTCGTTTGACATTACTACGCACCGAGCTTGTTTTATTGCCCAGTCTTTACGCTGCCTAGTGATTTTTAAGTGAACCTTACCCAGCCTAATTCTTGTTTTATGGTAGTTATTTGATTGAGGCTTTTTCCCTTTGACAAACTTCTTACTTAATCGGCGTTGAGCTTTTTTAAGTCTACGCTCAGACTTTCTCAAGAACTGTGGATAGATAACGGCATTGTCATTTTGGTCTTTGGTGAAGTATTTTAACCCTAAGTCCAAGCCGACTACATTGCCAGTAAAATTTCCCTCCTCCTTGCGGTCGGCATCAAAACAGAACTGAGCATAGTACCCATCTGCCTTGCGTATCACACGAACGCGGTTTATTTTAAGCCTAAATAAATCCTCTCTCGTTTGAGCATTGCAGTATATGGATATTGAGCCAATGCTAAACCCATCAGTGAAAGCAATACTTTTGCAATCATCCGACAGTTTCCAGCCTGAGACTTTGTACTCTACTGAACGGCAATGCTTTTTAAACTTAGGATATCCTTTCTTTTTCTCCTGCTTTTTGCAACGGTTGTAGAAGCTAGATATGGATGCCCAAGCTCTTTCGGCGCTGGCTTGACGGGCTGCGGAGTTTAGCTTTAAGGCAAAAGCAAACTCTTTGGCTAAGGCTTTGCACAGCTTGTATAAGTCTGCTTTACCAACTTTTCGATTATCCATCCAATAACGAACTGCTTTATTCCTAATGAATTGAGCAGTTTTAATGGCCTCATCAAAAAGTTGGTATTGTTCCTTAGTCCCGTTTAGTAGCTTGGCTTCTCTTACTATCATATCTATATTTTATCATGCATTATTGCAGATAAAATAATATAATATTAATATAAAGCTGGGCTGAAGCCGCAGGGCTTTAAACCCATCTTTCCGGTAAACAATAAAGCATGACCACCACCTATTGTCTCGCGAGTTTTAACTGGAATAAGAATAGTCCCTCGATTCCCGCTCACTTTAATATCATAGGTTTCGCCACCAAGTTTAATTTGAGTTTTTTCAATTACCAGAGCAATTTTATATTTTTCAAATATTGTCAAGAGAGTACGACGGACAACTTCCTCAAATAAGTTTCCTTTAATTGAACGGCGACTTCCTTCTAGGCGGTCAATTATAACTTCAGAAATTGGCAGCCAGTCCCATCGTTCGCGATCGGGTAAAACCTTCGCAGCATATTGTCGTACCTGATTAAATAATTCAGCTTTGCGTTCGCGATTGTTTCCACTCAAGTTTTTTAAAAATCCTTTGAGTCTCTGTTCGGGAGCATCTCTAAATATCCATCCCAACAACAGCCATTTAGCTTTATCTTCAGAATATGGGCGAGCTATTCCGTCATATAGTTTTAAATTGTTAGGAATTTTACGTTTTAAGTATTTCTCAATCGTCATTTTTGCTTTCAAAACATCTTGCTCGAAAATAAATTCGTACAGTTCGGTATAACCTTCTAGCTGTAGAAAGTCCGTAAAATCGTTAAAAAAGGGCTGATTTAAGTTAGCAATGATTGCTAACTCTTTAAGGCGTAGATTCTCTGGAATATTAGTCATCAAAAAAATCTTTGGGTGAAATACACAAAGCATCGGAAATTCTTTTTATGTTCACGAGGCTAATATTTCTCTGCCCGCGTTCGACACCCCCAATATAACTTCGGTCTAAACCGCATAAGTGCGCTAAGTCCTCCTGAGAGAGTTGACGAGTGTTTCGCAGATAACGCAGGCGATCGCCAAACTCTTTTCTGATATCTTTTTGGTTAGATGGGGTCATGTCTATAAGTAAAAAGCTTATGCTGCCTTTGAGTCCACAGACTTTAAGTACCAAAGGTTGGTGGTACGTTGCTGACGATTTTTTCGGGCAATTAACTTATCAGTAAAACTAGCCATAAACTTATTTATTTTAATGGAAAAATTATTTTAAAATGGTTGCGTCTCAGATCGCTCAAGCAAAACTTATCAGCAAAAATAAGTTTTTATTTCCTCTGCTCGTAGGGCTATTTAGCCGCCTTGTAATCGCTGTTTCGATGTTACTAATAGCTCCGTTGCTCCCCGCTCCACCGGAGGGCATTGTGCCTAATTTTAGCTGGGATGTGTTTTTTGCTTGGGATAGCGTTTGGTATGAAAAAATTGTGACTTCTGGTTACGAGTATATTAACGACGGTCAACATCACTCCGTAGCTTTTTTTCCTTTATTTCCTTTAATTGTGCGGGCGGTTATGAGCTTGGGCTTGCCTTTTATCGTCGCAGGTACTTTGGTAAATAATTTTGCTTTTTTAGGCGCGATATTACTGATTTACAACTGGGTAGAAAATAGTTATGGAATTAGCAGCGCGCGTTGGACAGTCTTAGTTTTGGCTTGGTTTCCGCTTTCTATTTATGGTAGTGTAATCTACTCGGAAGGATTGTATTTATTACTTAGTTCTGCGGCGTTACAAGCCTTTGAGCAAAAAAAATATTGGTGGTTAATACTATGGGGTACTTTAACAACTGCTACTCGTCCTACAAGTATGGCGCTAATTCCCGCATTGCTGCTTGTTAGTTGGCAAGAGCGTAGACCAAAAATTGCTTATGTTGCTAGTTTAGCTACGGGGTTAGGTTTATTTTTTTATACTTTGTACTGTCAAATTTATTTTCAAGATGCTTTAGCATTTGTCCGCGTCCAAAAAGCCTGGCAACCCCCACAAGATTATTACGGTCAGCGTTGGCTAAAAATGATAATGCAAGTTGCGATTGGGACGAGCAATTGGCAGCATGGCGCAATTGTCGATCCTTGGCATCCGCTTCTATTTATAATTATTTCTATTAGTAGTTATTTTTTATGGCGATCGCGTTTTCGGTTGGGTACGATTAAAACAACTTATATTGTTAGCTTTTTAGTATTTATTTTATGGCTGGTAGCGGGCAATCCTTTAATTAATACAGCAATTGTGTTTGGTGGTGCGTATTTGTTATGGTACTTTCGCTCTCAACTTAGTCTGACGGTGATTACTTACGGCTATTGTAGTTTGGCGGTAATTTTTACTACAGGAAGAACCGAATCCGCCGAACGCTACGCTTATGGAATTGTCTCAATTGCGATTTCTTTTGGCATTGTACTATCCCGCTACCCGCGTTATGGATATATTGCCGTTGCTTTTTTCTCGCTTTTACTGGCGATTTATGCTATGCGTTTTGCTCAAGGTATTTGGGTAGCTTAAATAATCTGAGCCTAACAAACAGTTTTTTTGTAAGCTAACCATAAGTTTTACATAAGTTGGACATTTTTTATCCACTAAGTAGCCAATAAAGGTGTAACCATAAAAGTATGACTATGGTTTTTCTCCTTTAGGAGTTTTACTTTATACACAACTTTAGGACTGTTTAGGAAAATAAGTCCTAGATCGTTTTTCTATGAGGGTAGATATTTAGTTCAAAGTTAGAGACATCAAAAGAGAAATTAAAGTATCTCTTTAATTTTTATTGATTGATAGATAAGTTTTTGAGTTATTTGCAAACAAACATCAAGGTAAAGATCGTCTTTTGACGATCATTTTGTGGTGAAAAAATGTATAGTCGCAGCTCAAAGATTGAATTTGCGTGCGATCGCCATCTATATTTGGCAAACCATTTAAAAATCAAATACAAGTGTAGAGCGTAGAAATTACAAAATGAGTAAAGGTTGGAATAAAAAGCTAGATGACTTACCCAAGTCTCGCCAGCAAAAAACAATCGCGAGATTGACATCATATTGCTACAAAAACCTGCAAAATTTTGTACTGTTGGGAACTAAATTTTTAGGCAGAATTAGCCAAGTTTCAAAACGGCTAAAAAGTGGCATGACAATCGCTGCATTGGTAACAGCAGCAATTCTAGCCGGACATACAGTCTCAGCACAGGTATCGCCGCCTTCTCAGCCTTTAGGTTCGTTAAAAAGCGTATCCATTCCCGAACCTAGCAATTTAGGGGAATTTGTCAAAAATAAAACCGCCGCTATCGAACTTGGCAAGTCTTTATTTTGGGATATGCAGGTTGGTAGCGATGGGTTGCAATCTTGCGCTAGTTGTCACTTTCATGCCGGGACGGATACCAGAGCAAAAAATCAATTGCATCCTGGGCCAGATAATGTTGTAAAAGCCGGACTCAACTACACACTTAAGTCTGGGGATTTTCCTTTCCATAAGTTATCAGATCCAAACGATCGCAAATCTACAGTTTTAGCAGATACTAATGATGTTGCAGGTTCTCAAGGTGTTGATTTAAACAAGTTTAATGACATTACTCCTGGTAGTGCCGT
>QQTW01000261.1_pt1 | contig 32150 bp, 31 predicted proteins | sample 1904831 | NCBI WGS metagenome assembly QQTW01 (sample SAMN09435610, study PRJNA476489) | Subsurface metagenome, whole genome shotgun sequencing project.
TTTTCGCTCTAGCCATGTAGTAACTAATACCCCTACTGTTGCACCAATAATCATCAATATCATTGGCAATGGCATCCAAATCGCTTTAGCTGTACCTGCGGGCAAGCCTAGCTGCATTAGAGATTCAATAAAAGTTTCTTGGAGGTCTATGCCTGAATTCATGTTTACGCTCTTAACACATCGTTGATTCAGTTAGTTATTTACAAAGCGATGGGGGATTGACGGCTAAGGCTATTCCGGCAAGGCTTGTAAATCTACTTTGTTTTTGGTGATTTAAACTAACAGCTTGGGAGTAAAGATTTTTTACCTATTCCCCTGCTTAGTATACCGTTGACCAGAGAAGTTATCGCAGCGCTGATGCTCCGCGATCGCCCTATGGGCAGTATAGATAGTATCTATCTATGGCTCAGTTACTATTGAGTATTAATTCCTGTTGAATTGCAGGCAAAGTTTATCTCTGCTCGATCGGAATATAAGTTTCATTGTGCAGACCGCTATACACTTGACTGGGGCGAAAGATGCGGTTTTCTGCTAGTTGTTCTTTCCAATGCGCCAGCCATCCCGCCACGCGCGCGATCGCAAATACTGGCGTGAATAAATCTGTAGGTATTCCTAGCTTTCTGTACACTAAACCCGAATAAAAGTCAACATTTGGGTAAATTCCGCGATGACCGAGTTTTTCGGCAACTACTTGTTCCATTTCTAAGGCAATATCGTAGTATTTGTCATGCCCGAACTTTTCAAATAGTTGCTCTGCTAGGCTCTGCAAAATAGTTGCTCGCGGGTCTTTGACTTTATAAACGCGATGACCAAAGCCCATAATTTTAGCTTTGCGTTCTAGGCGGTTTTCTAGGTAGGAGCGGACATTTTCTACCGAGGCAATTTCCTCTAGCATTCCAATCACTTCTTCATTTGCGCCGCCATGCAAGGGACCTCCCAAAGTACCAACCGCAGACGCAACTACAGCATAAGGATCGGTCAAAGTAGAAGCTGTAACTCTAGCGCTAAAAGTCGAAGCATTCATTGTATGCTCGGCGTGCAAAGTCAGACAAACATCAAAAATCCGCGCTGATAGCGGGTCGGGTTCTTTTTCACTAAGCATATACAAGAAATTTGCCGAGTAATCTAAGTCATCGCGCGGACGCACGGGGTCATTACCTTTACGCATGAGTTGAAAGGCTGCCACCATCGTCGGAATAGTGGCTAGAAGGCGCACCACCGCATCGCGGATGTAAACAGGATTATCTAGATCGCGGCGCGAGTAAAACAAGCCTAAAGCGGCGGCAGAGGCTTGCAGCGCGTCCATTGGATGTCCGCTTTCGGGAAAACATTTCATCATGTCCCGGATGCGGTACTTAATCCGGCGATGGTAGCGAACTTCATGCTCGAACTCGGCAAGTTCTTGGCGAGTAGGTAATTTCCCCCAAATCAGCAAGTAAGAAGTTTCTAAAAAGGTACTTTTTTCGGCTAATTCTTCAATACGGATGCCTCGATATTCGAGTATCCCCTGTTGTCCATCGACACAGCTAATACTAGATTCGGCGGCAGGTATGCCTTCCAATCCGGGCTTAAATTCGCATAGAGACATAGCTACACCAGCAAAAATTAATAATTACTAAATAATACTCAGGCTAACCGATCGAAAACTGCTGTAACTATTGCATTTTTTCTGCTAAAGTTCCAGGCGATCGCTCAAGCTTACCCATTGAGCTACACTTAAATCCTCCGCGCGGGCTTGGGGATTAATATCTAATTGTTCCAGCATTTGACTCAGTTCGTTGCGCTCGACTACACTTTTAAGATTATTTCTGAGCATCTTGCGCTTAGTGGCAAAACCCAGCTTGACTAATGTTTCCAAATTTCGCGGATTAGTAGCTTGGGGCATTATTTGTCGAGGACGCAGCCGGACAACGGCGGAATCTACTTTTGGCGGTGGCGAAAAGCATTGAGCGGGGACGGGGCAAATTAATTCGCATTCTGCTAAATACTGGACGCGCACCGATAACGCGCCAAAAGCTCTACTGCCAGGTTTAGCGTACAATCGCTCGGCGACTTCTTTTTGTACCAATAGGACAATCGAGTCAAAGCTTTGAACGGGTGGAGTAGAAATTTTGCCTAACAACTTTTCTAAAATTGGCCCGGTAATATTGTAAGGAATATTTGCTACTACCTTATTAAGATTGGCGCAGGCGGCATAATCTGGCAATTCTAGGCTGAGAATATCGCCTTGCAGCAGTAAAAAATTGCTAACTTTACCGAGTTGTTTTGCCAGTAAAGTGCATAAATCGCGGTCAATTTCTACAGCCACTACCGATTGAGCAAGCGGTAGCAACTGACGAGTCAGCACCCCCGTACCCGGCCCGATTTCTAAAATGCGATCGCTTTGATCGATTTGTGCTGCTTTAATTATTTGGTGCAGTACCTTTTCGCTTTTGAGCCAATGCTGGGCAAAAATTTTACGCGCTCTTACCACTTAACCCCTTTTTGAAACCGCCGGACAATCTTTGATATACCATCGCCAAGGTAACTCTACACCTTTAGAGATGCCAATCCGAGTAGTTTGCACGAAACTAATTTCCCCGGTTGCCAATTGATTTGTAAATTCCGCGCTGCGATGCTCTAACCATAATGCCGATCCTGGCTGCAACGGGCAACCATTTAAACTGCGATCGATTTGCATGACTCGACACAATTTACCAGGACCCGCCGCATACCTATGTAAGTTTTCTTTTTCAGGTACTTTTTCCAACTGCAAAGCCCGAATTAGTACCGCACTCGGTACTCCCTCTAAGTCTGTAACTACATTAAAACAATGGTAAATCCCGTAAATTAGATAAACGTAACTTATCCCTGGCGCGCCAAAAACAACGCTATTGCGACTTGTACGGCTTTTGTAAGCATGAAAAGCTGGATCGCCCACCGCGTAGGCTTCGGTTTCAACTATTGCTCCGCGAATTATTTGACCATCGGGTAATTGACGCACTAATACGCAGCCCAAAAGCAATGGTGCAACTTCCGTCGCTGGACGCGCCAGAGCGTTCGGTTCTACAATTTGATTAAATACTGTTGAATTAAGCAAAGCAAATTAGTTAAATTAAAATTGCCCTACTAGCTTACTTACAAAATTGCTAGGCGAGCAGTTCAAATATTTCAGAGAGCAACAAAAATGGATGTCAAGCTGATATTAGTAGGTTTAACTGTAATATTTACCGTTTCTTGTCTATTTTTTGGGACTAAAAATGGATTTTACGATTCTAAAAACTATCATGGCAATGGATCGGCTCACTAAGTTAAAGCTACACAAAGTTTAATATTTTTTACCTTTCACTTATGCCAGTTTTGAGAGGAAAGGATCTGCTAGAGCAAGAATTTTTATTTTCTCTTGGGCAGGTGTGGCAATGGCAAAAACTTTTACTTGGACGCAGCTATTGAAAAGCGATCGCGCCAAACTTTCCTTAACATTATTTTCGATCGGCAATGAGGAGTGACAATATGCCCTCCTCTAGCTTTAGTATTGGAGGAGCGGGTTCGGAATTAGAATGTTTGCCTTACGGCGTTCACCATAATGATGAGGGTGTATGTTTATTAGTGCGAATGGGCCCCTATCGGATTTTGCTCGACTGCGGGATCGAGGATATTTCGCCGTTGCAAAATCTAGAAAAACCTCCAGACTTAGTTTTATGCACTCACGCCCACGCCGACCATGCTAGAGGCTTATTAGCATTGCATCAAGCTTTGCCAGCTTTGCCCATTTATGCCAGCGAAGTTACAACTAAATTATTACCGCTAAATTGGCAAAATACCGCCGCACCAATACCGCAATTTTGCCATGCTTTACCTTGGCGATCGCCCGTTGAGTTTCATAACGGCTTAGTTGCCCAACTTTTCCCCGCCGGTCACTTACCTGGAGCGGCGGCAATTTTACTTACTTACACTAACGCCCAGCGCTCTTACAAGCTACTTTACACTGGCGACTTTTTTTTATCCAATTCGCGCCTAGTAGATGGATTGCCTTTAGAGGAGTTACGGGGTTTAGAACCAGATGTGCTAATTATTGAAGGTAGTTACGGCACATCTCGCCATCCTCACCGCCGCACTCAAGAAAATACTTTAGCCGATCGCATCGAGCAGGCGATCGCCCGCTCTTATTCTGTTTTACTACCTACACCTACTTTAGGTTTGGGGCAAGAAATTTTAATGTTGCTCCGCAGCCACCACAATTTTACCGGGCGCGACTTAGATATCTGGGTCGATGGAACGGTGGCGACAGGTTGCGATGCTTATTTACAACTACTACCGTATTTACCTGCTTCCGTACAAAACTTTGCCCGTCATCAACCTTTATTTTGGGATGAACGAGTCCGCCCGCGAATGCGGCGCTTGCAACCCAACCAGCAGTTCAATAACGGTCAACCCTGTATAGTTTTAACTGATGACACTAAAGATTTGACTCAATATTGTCAGCCTGATAGTGGCTCTTGGTTGATTTTTCTTCCCGAAAAACCGGGTCATTCTGTAGTCAATACTATTGCGACTAATTCGCCTTCTACGACAGTTGAAACTTACTTACTTGCCCAACATAGCGATGGGCCTGGTATTACCCAACTAATTCACAACTTACGCCCCCAAGACGTAATTTTCATTCACGGTTCTCCTACCTACTTAGCAGATTTAACTAGCTTAGAGGAATTGCAAAATCGCTACCACTTACATTCTCCATCGGCTGGCACTTTAGTAGAACTCAGAATTGGCGAGATGTTTTTGCAGCCGCCCGCACCGCCCGAAACTAGCTATGAAGGCGAACTTAACGAATTGGGTGGCACGGTCACAATTACCCTCCCTGATGGAGTAACAACAGACCCGCGCTGGCGAAATTTTGCCGATACTGGTATAGTATCGGCGCGTTGGCAAGGTGACGAATTGGTATTGCGCGGTTTGTCTTCGCGGGAATTACTCAATACTTCCGATCGCGATTTTCTCGCTTGGAGTAACTTAAACTGTTGCGGCAGTTGTAAATTCCACCGAGGACAGCGCTGCTGGAATCAAGCTTCCCCCTTGTTTGGCTTTAAGGTAACGCCGGAAGGTTATTGTCCGGTGTACGAGCGGCTGAACGTACCAAATAATAATTTATCTGGCGAAACTGATGATTTAAGCGACTAAAAAGTTCAGGAAAAATTTTATCTTTTCCTGAACTGGTTTCTATATAAATGCGTTTACCTTATTCAGGATTTGAGTCGTTGTGATGGTTGTGAATGCGCTCTGCTTCTGGACAATCGTCAGAAACAAGGGGATCGACGTTACCTCTAGGTACTGATGCAAGTTTTTGGGTTACAGCACCAATACTCTCTAAGCGAACCATTTCTTCCCAAGAACAAATTTCATCTTCGTGGTCTTCTTCGTAGCGTAAAGTGACTAAATCTCCCTCTATATCAAGAATTCGGGCGTTTTCAATCCAGCGTTGCTGATCTCTTAAGAAAATAGATACCTCACGCCCATCGCAACACAGTTGATAAATCTTGCGGTGTAGCATGTATTGCTTCTGCCTTTTTATATGTGTTTAAATCTGTGAGTTTTTGGAGCTTTAACCAATAAATCTTACCTAGCTGCGGCGAATTTATAGTTTCAGTCCTTTGCAGCGACCTATGTTTATCTAGCGACTTGGTGAATTTAGAATATTTCATGTAGATTTTGCGTCACTATCTATATTGTCGCTCCCGAATCTAAAACGGGTTCCCGGAAATAGATGGAAAGAGAATTTTTTGGAGCGCGCGATCGCCTGCTCGTGCAAGCCTATAAGCTTGGATCGGCTAGAGAAAGCGAGGATTTTTTTTCCTTTGTCCAAACCTTTCACCTATCTTTCATCCTGCCACTGGGTGCGGCGATTTGAGTTTTGACTCCAACGGAAGTTTGATTGCTTCAATTGAGTTTAGCTCAATATAACTAATATTAACTTATTCTTTAGCTGTATGTACAAATAAAACGGTGGCTCAACTACTTTTTTGGATTGCTATATCGGCTAATTGTTGCAATTGCGCGCGTCTTTGTGCCATTTTCGGTGTAGGGCTGAGTCCTACTTTATCTAAAATCTGACTCCAACGATATACCCAGTCGTGTCTGAGCAGAGAGTTGACTACATTGTTTTTACGTATTTCTTTGAGGCGCTCTGGCTGCGTATTTAGCTCGGCGATCGTTTCAGCGACATTTGGTGTACTGTCGGAGACTTCAATTACCGCATCAGTCCAATCAAAGTTTTGTTTAAATGTATCGCTCTGGGGTGGTGTTCCTAAAATTACCGCACCTCCCGCCGCACCTTCAAAAAAGCGGATATTCACCTCCTCTTGAGTGCCAGTTTTTTGTTGGAGGTTGAAGTATGGTTTGTACGCAATAAAGTAATTACTTCTTTTGATTAGATTTTGGTATAAAGCGCGATGGTCTTGATAATTATTTGTAAATAAATGACTCATCGTATCGTAGATATAGAAAAAATTGCTCTGCTTTCCTAAGCTTACTAAAGATTGATGTATGGATGGCGAACGACGACCGAAACTACAAACATCAATACTCCGTTGCGGTTGGAGAGGATAAGGACAAAATTCTACAGCATCTATTCCCGGAGCTAGATAATAACAAGGTTTTTGAATTGTATCAGCGACTGCTTTAATACTTGAGCTTAAGTTCATAAAAACATAGTCAAAGTTTTTTAGCACTGATAGTTGCTTTTGTTCTTTGTTATAGTTTTCTAGCCATACTTCGTCCAATAAACAAACAGCCTTGCTGCATCGATCGCGCCAATTGGTAATTGAGTTTAGATATAATAAATCTATAGGTTTTTGACAAATAAAAAAAAACAAATCGTACTTGCTATTTAAACTAAAATAATTACTTATCGGGTTATAGGTTTTTGGATTACCACTTATTTGAAAGTATTTTCTCGATAAGTTATTTACTATTTTGACTGGTAGAGTTTTAGAAAAATAAGGTATGCTGAGTAAATCGACGGTATCCCAGCTACTAATACAATTTTCAAACTCATTTATATAAGAGCGCGATACATGAAACTCCAGTTCGCGCATTGATAGAAGTAAAATACGCGATTGAGAGCTTGGGTTATTATGAAAAGTTGTTTTTTGCATCACCTTTTAGCTAAGTTATTTAGGTAACAATTTTACTTTTTTCGACAGCAAGTTCGGCTAGGTTTTTTAGTTGAGTTTTTCTTTGAATTACGCCTATTTCAGGAGTAATACCTACGGCATCTAATATTTTTTGCCAACGATATACCCAGTCATGACGAAGTAAAGAGTTGACCACATTATCCGTGCGAATTTTATTCAAACGCTCTGGCTGCAAATCGAGTTGATTAATTATTTCAACTACATCACTTGGATCTTCATCTAAAAGAATTACTGCATCGTTCCAATCAAAATTTTGACTAAAAGCCTCGCAATTTGGCGGTACTCCTAACATAACGGCACCACCCGCCGCACCTTCAAAAAAGCGAACATTTAGTTCTTCTTGACCGCCCGTTTGATTTGTTAGATTAAACTTTGGTTTATAAGCAATAAAATAACGGCTTCTTTTCACCATATTTCTATATAAACTTCGATGCTCGTTATAGTTACGTACAAATAACTCCCTCATCGTGTCGTACATATAGAAGAAATTTTTTTGGTCGGCTAAGTTTTGCAAGGATTCGTGAATGGAATCGGGACGACGACCTATACTGCATACATCAATGCTTCTTTGGGGTTGTAATGGATAGGGGCAAAATTTTATAGCATCAATTCCCGGTGGCATATACGAACATGGACGTTGAATAATTTCTGCAACTTTTTTTACACTAGAACTCAAGTTCATAAAAACATGGTCGAAGTCTTTTAAGGCTGTTAATTGAGGTTTAAGCTTATCTATATTTTTTGCCCATAATTCATCTAACCAACAAACAGCTTTATGGCATTTTTTCCGCCAGTCTTTAATGGAATTTAAGTAACATAGCTCTTTAGGGTATTGACAAATAAATAAAAATAAATCATACTCTTTATCTAAAGTAAACTGATTGAAAGTAGGGTTTATAAAAAGTGTTTTACCTGTTGCTTCAAAAGTAGTCCGGGAGATTTTTCTAGCAATTTTATTAATTCTATTCCGCTCAAAACCAGGCGAAAGTACATCAACTTGTTCAAAATCACCAACACAATATTCAAATTCAAATAAAAAGCTACGACCCACGCGAGATTCAAAGTTACGCATTGACAAAACTAAAACTCTTGAAGAAGTCGCTGGTATCATAGTTAAATCCTTTCGTTATGTTAATTAAGTTTTGCTTTTTCTATTTAGCTTTTGAGATTAGTGACTAGATCGATAACCTTGTTATACAGATAGCTGGCTAATAGGTCGCAAAACCTAACTTTGTTACATATATATATTAGTAAAATTCAATTATTCTTTTTGAAAAAAGTTCCGAAAGTCTTCGTCATTTTGACTTAATTTTGCCCACTCTATACCTAAAGCTGTAAATTTTGTAACTAAAAGTTCGCAAGCCGGGCGTTCGGTAGCATAATGTCCAGCATCAATCAAAACTAAGTTGCGATCGCGGCTTTCTTGAAATTGATGAAATTTGCAGTCTGAGGTTAAGTATACTTGCGCTCCGGTCAATACTACTTTTGAAATATAACTAGCGCCGCTTCCGCCCAAAACCGCCACTTTGTGGATAGTTTGTTCTAAGTTGACCGTAGGAGAAAAAATTAAGTCTGGGGGGTGTAAAAGAGTTTGAATTTGTCCGAGTAACTCTTGTAAAGTTAAAGCCGGATTTAGTTCTCCCACCCGACCGTAGCCTAAATTAGCTTGAGTTGGTACTATAGACGTTACTTGGTTCAACTTCAATAATTTTGCCAGTACATCCGCCGTCCCGTCCTGCACTTGGTCAAAATTAGTATGCGCCGTGTAAATGCCAATTTGATGGCTAAAAGCTAACCGAATAACCTCTGCTAAAGGATCGCCAGTTTGTAAAGACTTAAGCGGATTAAAAATTAGGGGGTGGTGGGCAAAAATGAGATTAACTCCCGTACCTGCTTTTTGGAGAGCGATTGCTTCTTCCATGACTGCTAAAGTAGGTGTCAAGCATACTAATACTCGTGCAGACTTATTTAGTATCCCTGGCTCAACTTGCCAGCCACAATTGTCCCAGCTTTCCTGCCAAGCTGGATTTGCCCAAGTTTCAAACCATGCGATTAAATCCGCAACAATCATATACTGAACTCATACATTTGAGTTTTGAGTAACCCAGTAGTTCAAGCTACACTATCACTAATGATAATTCCAGAAAATAGCAAAAATTTTCTTCTTTTATGATTAATGTATATACCTTTACCAGGTTTACAGCATAGCTCGATTGGCAACTCGCTTATTTATACAAAGTTTTCTACGCAACGGACAAAAATTTCTACTCCCATCATGAGCGCCGTTTCATCAAAATCAAAACGGGGATGGTGATGGGGATAAGCTAAATCTTTGTTGATATTGGCAGAACCCAAAAAGAAATAACAACCGGGGACTTGTTGCAAGAAAAATGACATATCTTCGCCGCCCATAGTTTGGCATTCTGGCACGATTCCGATAGGAGTTTCCACAACTGCCATAGCTTGCTGACGCACTAATTGAGCTATTTCGGCATTATTAATTACTGGCGGATAAAGCTGCCAATATTCTAAGTCGTACTTAGCGCCATAACTACTGCATATTCCAGCAATAATTTGTTCGATTCTTTGTTGAATAAATCCAGCAAATTTTGGCTGGAAATAACGTACTGTGCCGTTTAGCTGGGCAGTATCAGCAATAATATTTAATGCCGTACCCGCATGAAATTCGCCGACGGTGACTACGGCGGATTCTATCGGATCGATATTTCGCGCCACAATCGTCTGCAAGGCGCTGACAATTTGCGCTGCAACTACTATAGAATCTACAGTTTGGTGGGGCATTGCACCATGACCGCCTTTGCCCAAAATTTGCGCCCGAAAACACTCCACTGCCGCCATTAAAGCACCTTCGCGCACTCCTACCGTACCGAGGGGTAAATTATTCCACAAGTGCAAACCAATAATTGCATCTACCTCAGGATTAGCTAACACCCCCGCAGCAATCATTGGTTTAGCGCCGCCTGGGGCTTCTTCTGCGGGCTGAAAGATGATTTTGACAATTCCTGTAAAGTCGTCGCGGTGCTGGGCTAAATAGTACGCTGTAGCAAGAGCGATCGCCGTATGTCCGTCATGTCCGCAGGCGTGCATTACACCATCGTGTTTCGAGCAATAATCTACTTCATTTTGCTCTTGAATTGGCAAGGCATCCATATCTGCCCGAATTGCTAATACTTTGCCTGGTTTGTTGCTGGCGATCGCTGCAACTATCCCCGTGTGGGCGATTCCTGTTTGATGCTCGATTCCCCATTCTTGGAGTTTTTGGGCAATAAATTGCGCTGTTATTTGTTCTTTAAAGCCTAATTCTGGGTATTGGTGAAGTTGTCGCCGCCACTGCACGATTTGCGGCTGTAATGCTCTGATTTCCGCTCTGATGCTCGATAAATTAATATTTTGGGGACTTATAGAAGTAGCAACCATGTTTTAAATAGAAGTTTAACTAAATTTTAGAGCCAACTATTGTTTGTTTGCTTTACCTATGATGTCGCGATTATTTAAAATTGATAGGAGATACCAGGGGCATTAATGTTTCTAAGTCTAAGTTTGCCGCTACTTGAGCTAATCTATCTAAGTCTGTAGGATTTTCTAAGTAAGGCAAGCAGCCGAGTACAGGCATATTAGTTAGCGATTGAATAACTTGTTGGGGTGCTAAATCGTTAATTTGTTCGCGATTGAGGGGTTGCACGCAGTTGAGAACAATTCCTTTGAGTTGTACGTCCGTTAACCTAGCTAAAGCGACATTAGCCACCGCTTGAGAAATTGCCCCTAATTTTACTTGAACTACCAAAACTGTAGGTAAACGCCATTCGGCGGCTAAGTCCGCTACGGTAAACTCGTTAGTTACGGGCGATCCTAATCCTCCTAATGCTTCTACTAGCACCAAATCTCGCGCTGACTTCAACTTTTCTAGCTTTTGCCAGACTAAACCCAAATCTACAGTCCGCCCTTCCTTGGCGGCGGCGATCGGTGGCGCTAAAGGTGCAGCGAAATATAAGGGGTTAAGTTCGTCGATTGATTGGTTGAGGGCAAACAATTGCGCGTAGAGTTCGCGATCGCCAATTCCGGCTTGAATTGGCTTCATAATCCCTAGTTTTAGCGCTACAAACTTTTGCCAATAAGCGGCGAGGGCGCAAGTTAAAACAGTTTTACCTGTTTCTGTATCTGTACCTGTAATTAGTAATGCGTTCAAAATATTTTCTTAATTAGATGTAGGAGGTTCGGAAATTAGGGGCGACGGAAAAGTTTGCGGTTCTACATCATTATTTTGACTTAATAACCAGCTTACAAATAATAAAGAACTACCGCCAGCAATTAAAGCTACCGCTACAAAAATCCCAACAATTGCCCACCAGCGTTCCCAAATAGAGAGCTTTGTAGTAGTTGGTCGCAGTTGTTTGGTAGTAATGGGTTTAGTTTCATCAGGACGGCGACCGATCGCGATTGTATTTATTTGTGAGGGGGCAATATCTGGCACAGGATGGGGCGGTTGTGCTATTGGCGGTTGTGCAGCTACAGGTACTTTTTGTAATTCCGCTTGGGGATAGGCTAACGCTCGCAACGCTTTGGCAACTTCGGCAACCGATTGATAGCGATCGCTTGGTTTGTAACGGAGCATCCGATCGAGCAAATCTGCAAATTCTTGTTGGCTTACCTTTGCCCACTGTTGCCAATTCCAGGTAAATTCCTCGTCATCAAATAATTCTGGGGGCTGTTTGCCTGTAAGTAAAACGATCGCACTCACGGCTAAGGAGTACAAATCGCTACTAGCATAAGCCCTACCTGTTTGCATTTGTTCGATGGGTGCATAGCCTAACTTTCCGACCGTTGTTGTCAGCGATTGCGGAATTGCTCTAATTTGGGTTGCTATGTCGTTAACTACGCCAAAATCAATCAACACAGGCTTAGAATCTACATCGCGCAAAATTAGATTATCTGGAGAAATATCGCGGTGAATAATACCCCTAACGTGGAGGTGAGCAAGTACGGGTAATATTTGCTGGAATAAATTTACTATTTCTACCTCTGTAAAAGTTTTGCCTTTTTGCTGTTTTTGCTGTAACAGCGTCCAGTAAGACTTTCCTTCTACATAGTCTTGAACTAAAAATAACCGCCCATCTTGCTCAAAAGTAGCTCTAAACTGAGGAATTTGCGGGTGATGAATTTTGTATAAAACACTTGCTTCTTTTTGAAACAAATATTTGGCTTTTGCTAAAGATTCTGGGGTACTGTTTGCGGGAATCAATTCTTTGAGGGCAACAAGCTCGTTAAAGCGCCCTATATCTTCAGCTAAATAGGTGCGCCCAAATCCCCCTTGACCTAAAACTTTGATTAAACGATAGCGAGTTTGAAGAACTGTTGGCAGGGGAATGGGTGGTTGCATTGCGACGAGAAATGAAGATTTTTTTGATGTTTAGCGTATTTTTAGTCTAATAACCAAAGCATTTAGAGGCGTTGAGAGCAACTGCATTTACTCGAAAACTTTAGAGTAAACCTAGTTAATTGCCAAGTACACCCACTACTATCTTAATAAGTAAGTAATTTTGCTTACATATTTAATTGCCAAATAAAAGTAAAATTTTCGTGAAAAGTATACTTATATTGGCGATTTTTGTAAAACTCTTAAACTAATGTTAATTAATAACTTCATCCAAGCTTATAATTAAATTTCCCTAGAATTGCTGAGGAAGTAAATAAACTTGTGATGATAGGATTGCCATGAAGCCGCTTAGAGGGTCTGTTGTGCTACGATCTGCAACTACTTTGACGCTTCCGTCAACTCAAAGCGCGGTTATGACTGACAATAACCGCCTACGTTTATTCTCTGGTTCTGCCAACGTACCATTTTCTCAAGAAGTTGCTCGTTATTTGGGCATGGATCTGGGACCAATGATCCGCAAGCGATTTGCAGATGGAGAACTTTATATCCAAATTCAAGAGTCGATTCGCGGCTGTGATGTTTATCTCATTCAGCCAACAAGCAATCCAGTAAACGACCACTTGATGGAGTTACTGATTATGATCGATGCCTGTCGCCGTGCCTCCGCGCGGCAGATTACCGCCGTAATTCCTTACTACGGTTATGCTAGGGCCGATCGCAAAACCGCAGGGCGAGAATCGATTACGGCGAAATTGGTGGCTAATTTAATTACTCAAGGAGGCGCAAACCGTGTTATAGCAATGGATTTGCACTCAGCACAGATTCAGGGATATTTTGATATACCCTTCGATCACGTCTACGGTTCGCCAGTAATAATTGATTATTTAGCTAGTAAGCAGTTGTCTGATATTGTGGTGGTTTCACCGGATGTTGGCGGTGTAGCAAGAGCGAGAGCTTTTGCTAAAAAGTTAGATGATGCACCTTTAGCAATTATTGATAAGCGTCGTCAAGCTCACAATGTTGCGGAAGTTTTAAACGTGATTGGCGATGTGGCGGGTAAAACTGCCGTATTGGTAGATGACATGATCGATACAGGCGGCACGATCGCGGCAGGTGCTAAATTGTTACGAGAAGAAGGAGCGCGTCAGGTGTACGCTTGTGCAACTCATGCGGTATTTTCTCCTCCCGCCGTCGAACGGCTATCGAGTGGCATATTTGAAGAAGTTATTGTCACTAATACAATTCCCGTTGCTCCCGAAAATCAATTTGACCAGCTAACAGTGCTTTCCGTCGCTAATTTGCTTGGAGAAACTATTTGGCGAGTGCATGAAGATAGTTCCGTTAGTAGTATGTTTCGTTAATAACAATTGAATATTTCCCAAAAAGGGCGATCGCATTTAATGGTAATTGCGATCGCCCTTTTTTTATAAAAATTCCCCAAACGCCTCTGGGACTAACAATAGTTCCCCGGCTTTGAAACGCGCAATATCTACCCATAAGGCAGTCTTTTGACGCTTACCTTCAGCAAAAGTTAAGCTTTCTAATTCGTAAAACTTCGCTTCCGCAAAATCGGCTTGATAAACTTGGAGGATTTCGTGTCCTTGCTTGCCATTAAAAGTAAATAAATTTTCCAAGCATCCCAGGTAGGAAATATTTGTTAATTGTGCCTGAATCTCCTCAAAAAACTCTCTTTGCAAAGCCTCAAGACTTGTTTCGCCAAAATCAACGCCGCCGCCCATAGCGCGATAAAAAGTTTGTTGTTTTACCGGATCGTAACCTTGGGAAATAAAAGCGCGATTGCCTTTTTTAATCAATCCCAATGCTAAAACTCGAATTTGTCCTTCAACGTGCATAACGTAACTATTAGTTGTTGTAATCGTATACTGATTGTTCGGGGCGGCTTTCGCTATCTTCTACCGTCCAGTCGGCATTTTCGCCGCCAATATACACTTGCTCCATTGGCAGATATTCGCGATTTAATTGAATTAGACAATTAATCAAAATATCTAGGGCGATCGCATCGCTTGTCCCCAAATCGAACCAGCAGCGCGCCCAAGTGCCTTGATACTCAAAAGCTCCCATATTGTGCATCAAAGACATTAAACTATCATCAGCCCGAAAGTCGTCATAATTCATATAGCTGATATCTAATCCCTCATCTTGGACTTGGAGATTTTCGGCATTAAACGCGCCGAGTTTTCCGAGGTAAAACCAAGAGTTGAAAGCTTCTTCTAAATATTTTTTCTCCATTTCCGATGGTACGGTACTAAACTCTACCCAGATCCACAAGTCAAAAGGATTAAATTCGCGAAATTGTATTTGCATTTTGGCTAGAAGTTAGTTGAATTAATCGAAACAAAGATTTGGGGAACTGCTACCAGCAAAAAACCGTGTTAGCAGCCCCGTAGTTGTGTATGCGTCCCTTTTTTACTTGGGGTTAGTCAAACGACTAGCAGCTTTACCGCGTTCGCGCTCTATTTGTTTAACTAAATTAGTAGGAAGTTGAGCTTTTTTAGAAATCGCTTTATCAAAGTTTTGAATCGACTCTTTTAGTATGGACTGGTCGTTTTGTTTTTTGCTTTGTTCTGCCTGAATTTGCGCCTTGAGATAAAACAATTCGGGGTTATTGGCTGTTACCCTTAAAGCCCGATCTACCGCCGCCAATGCTTCGCTATACTGCTCTAAATCGCGGTAACCAATAGCCAAACCGCGATCGGCTAAGTACTGGGGGGCGGCAAATTTTTCTAATCGCGCGATCGCTTGTTCGGGATTGGAAAAAGGCAAATTGACCGCTAACATTAAATCCATATAACCGCGCATCAAGTTGATTTCTGGATCGTTGGTGGAGACGGATTGAGCTTTGTCTAAGTGTTCGTATACTAGGCGCAACTTGGATAAAGCTTCGGGAGTGCCTTTAACTGTACCGTTGCGCGCCAAAACCGACGCACCTTGTAAAAAATAACCTACCGCCGCGTACAAGTTTCCCCGCAAGGGATCGGTAGCGATTAATCTTTTAGCTGTTTCTAAAGTTTTGTTGCCGTACAAATCGAACGAAGTCAAGTCTTTATCTAAGCTATAAGCCAAAGACGCTTGCATCGCATAGGCTAAAGGCTCGTTTGGTTCGCTACTTTGTGCTTGTTTGAGATAGCCTTGGGCGGCGTTGTAATTGCCATCTTGAAATATCGCTTTAAAAGCCGCTTCGGTTTTATCGCCAATGGGACGGGGGTTTGCAGTCCGAAAAGGATCGGCGGCCTCCGTTGGGCTAGTTGATAGGAGGGTAAGTATAGTAGTGCTTAGGGCGAGTGCGCTCCAGAATCGAGAAGTTTTCATGGTTTAAAAATTACACTAAATTATTTGTCGCAAGGCTTTTGACGCAGTATTTGATTCTAGGTTGCTCAAAAAGAGCATTTTTTCGTCACAATTGACTAATAGCCAATTTTTTATTTTGAATGCTTTATCTTAAAAATCTTACCTATCATCCTCCCGCTAGTTCTACAGCTATTTTAAAAGCTATTAACTTGGAGCTTGCACCCCAACAGTTAGGGCTAATCGTCGGGGCGAGTGGTTCGGGGAAAAGTACCTTACTCGAAATTTTAGCAGGGCTAGTTGAGACAACATCGGGTAATATCTCTTGGCGCGAACAAGAACTCATATCCGAGCAATTGCAACAGTTAGCGGGTTTAGTGTTTCAGTTTCCCGAACGCCATTTTTGCGGTAGCACAATTTTAGAAGAACTGCGTTTGGGACACCCCGAATTAGGCTCGGAGCGAGTCAAACAGGCTTTACGGGAAGTTGGATTAGAGCAGTTATCGATTCATACTTCACCTCAAGCTTTAAGCGGCGGTCAGCAGCGCCGTTTGGCTTTGGCGGTACAACTGATTCGGCAGCCGCCATTATTGCTGTTAGATGAGCCTACAGCAGGCTTAGATTGGTCGATGCGTCGGCAATTGGTGGCTTTACTTGCAAAACTAAAGCAAGATTGGACGTTATTAGTTGTGACTCACGATGCTGGGGATTTACTGCAAATTAGCGATCGCACTTGGAGTTTAGAGCGAGGTGAATTGCGTAGTTTGTCGTCCGTTGCTGGAACGTAACAATCGTTTTTTAATCTACATATCCAAGTCCCAAAAGGCTACCTAAGAAAACGAACCAAGACAAGGCAAACATCCCCAATCCATTAATAAAAGTAACAATTCCTTTTACAAATTGGTTGTTGCGGGGCCAGATTAGGTATGCAGCGATGATGATAGTCACGATCCCACTGCCGATTGTCATCAAAATGACAATTTGAATCAGTTGGTCTGGATTTAATCCATAATCTTGTCCTGTTGTAAATGGAATGCGTCCAAGCCAGCCCAAACTAATACGAGACATTATTAAACCAATCAAAATAATAGCGATCGCTTTCACAAATTTACCAAAGTGTAGCCAACTAAAAGCACTAGCAACAAATCCGATAGCGATCGCCAGCCCGGTTGATAATATTCCCCACTGTTTTTCACTTAATCTTGTGACAATGTGATTGTTTTGCGCTGCTTGCAATTGCTGAAGGGTTAAACCTAGATTACTTTTAATAGCAACGTCCGGCAACCATCCGCTCACAATAATAGAGTGAAAATTAGTTGTACAATTTTCTGTTATTCCGGCGTAACTAGCTTGACATCGCTCGACCTCCCACTTGCGGTCGGTATCAGTGTAAACGAGCATGATTTTTAGCGGCTTGCTTTGAAGATTAACTTCGCATTGTGCTAGTAATTTATTTGTCGTACAGACAAATTTATAGCCGGGAATATAAGCTGTTGCATTTCCTACCTCAATTCCAACTCTAGCAATACTGCCATTTATAGGCATAGGGGCGTAAGAAGTTAATAAAAAACCGAGCGAACAAACTGACAAAAGCAGAAATCCAAGAGCAAAATTTAAGATGAACTGGATTGTTTTATTCATAACAATTGTTTGGTGTGGTATTTTTTCTACCCGATCGTTGCAAATTCACTAATTCTCAAGATCGGCTAACTAACAGTGTTACTTTTGTCAAGAATTTGTTGCCCAATCAATTCTTGAAATAAATCTATTTTATGAGCGGGCTTTTAGTTTAAAATGATATTTGACAATTTTTCTGCAAATACCTCTATAAAGCAACCGCCAAGCGTAATTAACTTGTCTTTACGAGGTCTGCTTGAGAAAAAACAAGTTTTCTATGGCAGGGAAAAACAGTAATAATTGTGTAGTCTAAATGTCTAATTTATTACCAGAAATGACCAATTTGTGGCAATCAACCATGAATTGGCAACCCAGTGAGTTACAGCAATCCCAATTTCAACAGCTTTACGAACAAGTAATTAGAGGCAATAGTCAATTTAATTTGACGCGAATTACTGAGCCATTAGAGTTTTGGGAAAAACATTTATGGGATTCGTTGCGGGGAATTGTCCCTTTGCTTGCGCTCCCAAAGCTACAAATAATAGATATTGGTACGGGTGCAGGGTTTCCTGGATTGCCAATGGCGATCGCCTTACCCGATGCTCAAGTAACTTTAGTTGATTCTACGCGCAAAAAAATTACTTTTCTTGAGGGGGTGCTAGAGGAGTTAAAGATTGCCAATGCTTTGACGGTAAACTCTAGAGCCGAAGCATTAAGTAAACTTCCTCAATACTGCCATACTTACGACTTGGCTACAGTTCGCGCTGTCGGTGCGGCGGCAATTTGTGCGGAATATGCTTTACCTTTAGTTAAACCTGGGGGAATGGCGGTACTTTATCGCGGAAATTGGACGGGAGAAGAACAGGAAGCGTTAATTAGAGCGATCGCGCCCTTAAATGGAGAAATTGATTCTGTAGATAGCTTTACAACTCCAATAACTCAAAGCATCCGTCACTGCATATATTTAAAAAAGCTGAAAACTGCTACCCCAAGCCCAACTCGCGTTTGAGTAAATCAATAGATTTTGTGCCGACAAAGTTTTCGCAACAAATTAACTGGGGAGGACGAATAATGTCTTCTCTTACAGCTTGCACGGCTAACTTGAGCGTAGCAAAACTAGGGCGATCGCAAATAATTACCTGGGCGCTCTTGACAATAGCATTTAGTTTATAAGCGTCTCCTACTTGGGCGGTAAGTACGAGTAATTCGCTACCCCGCAAACTATGAATAATTACTTCCGCCGATCGCAACAACCCCGAACTAAGGCTAACAACCCCAATACAGCTATCTTTTGCTAGTTTTTTGAGGAGTTTGATTTCTTGTTCGTAGTCGTAAATATCGATAGGAATAACTCGGACAGATTTTAGCTCGGCTATTTCTTCAGCTTGACCGATAAAATATCTAGTAGTTACAACCGTTCCAGTAATTTGTTCTAAATCTTTTAAGTCTTCTAAAGATACTAAAAGTACTGGTATTTTCAATGATTGTTCTAATTCTTCGACAATCAATTTTCCCGCGCCGATATCATCGCTAGGTACGGTAACTATAACTTGAGCAATCGAGCGCAAGCGCCAATCTATTTCGGCGGAAAATAGCTCTCGCGCTTGGTTTAGAGAACAACCTTGCTGTAGTAATTGGTCTAAACTTTGCTGGACGATTTTATCAGCTTGGGGATATTGTTCTAGTAAGGGAATTAAAGCAGGATTGCGGCGAATTGTTTGCGCGCGGACGTAAATACCCGAACCTGCAACGCTTTCAACTAATCCATCTTCTTCAAGATGGCGATACACCTTACTAATCGTGTTGCGGTGCAAACCCGTTTGCATGGCTAAAGCTCTAGTGCTAGGTAAGCGATGACCGGGGGAAAATTGTCTTGAGGCGATCGCATAGCGAATTTGATTCAACAATTGAGTTGAGGAGGGAATTTCGCTATCGGGCTGAATGTGGAATTGAACCATATTTCGTTTCGTTTCGATCGACGGATAAACTGACTTAGGGAGCGAAATAAATAAGTATATGTCACAAAAAATAATTACAGCTTTAGTTAAGCCTAAGGACAAATTGCCGCTTGATGCTTATATAGCTTATCCGTCGGGCGAAGTTGCTTATCCTGGCATTGTAGTCATCCAAGAGATTTTTGGTGTCAATGCCCATATTCGAGATGTTACCGAACGAATTGCCCGACTTGGGTATGTGGCGATTTCTCCGGCTATTTTTCAACGCATCGCTCCCGGCTTTGAAACAGGTTACACACCCCAAGATATTCTTACAGGCAGAAGCTACAAAGGGCAAACTAAAGCCATTGAACTATTAAGCGATATCCAGGCAACAATCAATTATCTCAAAGATTGTCCCCAAGTTAAAAAAGAGGCTGGCTTTGGCTGTATTGGTTTTTGCTTTGGGGGTCACGTTGCTTATCTGGCAGCTACTTTAGATGATATTAAAGCTACAGCATCATTCTATGGGGCTGGCATTGCCACCGAAACTCCTGGGGGTGGCGCACCGACAATTACTCGGACGGCTGAAATCAAAGGGACTCTATACGCCTTTTTTGGTATGGAAGACGCGAGTATTCCCAGCGAACAAGTTGATGCTATTGCCGCAGAATTAGCAAAATTTGGTATAAATCATCGTATATTTCGCTACAATGGCGCAGAACATGGTTTTTTTTGCGACGCGCGGGCTAGTTATAATGAAGTAGCTGCGGCGGATGCTTGGCAGCAGGTAAAAGAGTTGTTTCAACAACATTTGCCTAACTAATTTTTGCGCTTAAATATAAGATCGGCAAATATATTTTTTTGCCTTTACTGCCCCACCAGCTAATGTTATGAACTCTAAATCAAAATCTACGCCCGCCACCGAATCAGCCTTTTCAATGGATGATTTTGCCAAAGCCCTCGAACAACAAGACTTTCAGTTTCAAAAAGGGCAGACTGTAAAAGGCAAGGTGTTTCAATATGAAAGCAATGGCGCTTATGTAGATATTGGCGGTAAGTCGGCAGCTTTTATTCCTAGCGAAGAAGTTTCTTTGCGCGAAGTAGCAGATTTAGCCGAAGTTTTGCCTTTGCAAGAAGAATTAGAGTTTGTCATTATCAAAGAGCAAGATGCGGATGGTCAAGTTACCGTTTCTCGCCGCCAGTTAGAAGTTCAGCTTATTTGGGAAAGACTTGCACAAATGCAAGAAAACAGCCAAACTTTGCAAGTGCGAGTAACAGGCGTAAATAAAGGCGGCGTAACCGTAGACGTGCAGGGAGTGCGGGGCTTTATTCCGCGATCGCATCTGTTAGAACGGGATAATTTGGATAGTTTAAAAGGTCAGACTTTAAGTGCTAGTTTTCTAGAGGTCGATTTAAGTAACAACAAACTCGTCCTTTCTAATCGCTTGGCTACTCGTTCGGCTAGTTTCAGTCAGTTAGAGATCGGTCAATTAGTAGAAGGAAAAATTACTGGCATCAAACCTTTTGGTTTGTTTGTTGACTTAGAAGGTGTAAGCGGCTTATTGCACATTAAGCAAATTAGCCAAAAATTTATTGAATCTTTGTCTGCGTTATTTCAAATAGGGCAAGTAATCAAAGCTGTAGTAATCGATTTAGATGAAAGCAAAGGGCGAATTTCTCTATCTACTAGAGTATTAGAAACTTACCCCGGCGAGATAGTCGAGAAAATGGATGAAGTAATGGCAAATGCGGAAGAACGTGCAAGTAAAGCCAAAAAACCTGTAGCGGAATAATTAAATATCGTTTAGCTCCAGCTAAACGAGATAGGGTGATATAAACGAGATTACAAATATAGATGACAGCTTCTTCTCATAAAGTTTACCAGTGGTTAAAACTGGGCTTGCCTTTGCCTATAGTTGTATTTAATGGTTGGTTGGCATTGCAAGTTATTCAATACTTTCAACCACTGGTGACTATTTTTGTGTTAGCTACGGTGCTGGCGTTTGTCCTCAATTACCCCGTACAGTTTCTCCAGCAACGGGAGATTAAACGCACCTATGCAGTTGTATTAGTGTTTGCGATCGCTCTGGCAATTTTAATTACTCTTAGTATCACTTTAGTACCAATTCTTTTAGAGCAAGTTAACGAGAGTTTGTTACTATTGCCGAAGTGGATTGAGTCGGGGACTCAAGAAATAAAAACTCTCAACAATTGGGCCGCAGCGCGGCACTTACCAATAAATTTTAATCAATTAGCCACTCAATTAACCGATCGCTTGCCCGATGAACTGCAATCATTGGCAGAACGCTCTTTTAGTTTGGCAATAGGGGCGGTTGATAGCGTCTCTGAGGTGGTGTTAACAATAGTTTTGGCTTTTTACCTATTATTAGATGGAGAACGGATTTGGGCGTACTTATTTAAGTGGTTGCCGCCGCAAGTGGCGATCGCTATTGAAAAATCGCTCCAGCAAAACTTTCAAAACTACTTTGTCGCCCAAATAGCCTTAGCTTGTCTAGTTGGGGTGGCAATGACGGTAACTTTTTTAGTTTTAAAAGTCCCTTTTGGGTTAATTTTTGGATTAGCGATCGCTGTATTAACTCTAATTCCCTTTGGCGATGTATTGGGATTTAGCTTAGTTAGTTTGCTTGTCGCTACTCATGACTTTTGGTTGGGCATAAAAACTATATTAGTAGCTGTAACCGTAGACCAAATTATCGATCAAGCGATCGCGCCTCGGCTGTTGGGGAGTTTTACAGGTCTAAGTCCTGTAGGAATTGTCGCGGCTTTGGCAGTAGGAACTAAACTTGCGGGATTGTTAGGATTATTAATTGCCGTTCCTTTAGCTAGTTGTCTTAAAGACGTTTTGGATAACTGGCAAAATCTGCCCGCTCCAACTACTACCAACCTCCAAACTGAATAGTTTGGGATAGTCAGGAGCAAAGTTGGCGATCGCTTTGCTCTATGACAAGCTAATTTAGCAGTGCTAAATTTAGATATAACTTTCCCATTACAGCAACCCAAGCTTCTCCTTGTCACCGTGTCGCCTCCTCTTTAATGCGCTTCTTCTAGCGGTCTACCTTTAGGTACAGGTAACATAGGAGAGCGATCGCCATAAGGCATAGGAATGTACTGTACGCTTGGTTTACCGCCTTGGGACTGCGGGTAGAGTTCCATTAAGTTATAAATAGAGCGGGGTAGTCCGACAGTAATTGGTAAGCCTAATTCGGTTGCTTCTTCAACAGTAATCGGGTAATCGTGGGTAACTCGTCCGGTAGTCAAAGCTTCAATAATAGGCTCGACATTTTCTGGGGCAATTTTTTGCTGGGGAATATTGTCTTTAAGTAAAGTTCTGACAAAGCGCTGGACTTGAGTAACTGCCTTACGCGAAATGTCTGCCATAATTAGCGTTTGGTCGTCAACTTCACCAATTGGTTTGTCGTCAACAACTTTAATAATACTTGCTGCCGGAAAATTACCCAATTGCGGATCGACAGGGCCTAAAACCGCGTTAGCATCCATCACTATTTCATCGGATGCTAATGCTAACATTGTGCCGCCACTCATAGCGTAATGAGGTACGAATACGGTGACTTTTGCCGGGTGACGAATTAGCGCTCTGGCAATTTGCTCTGTTGCTAGTACCAATCCCCCCGGCGTATGTAGTATTAGGTCAATAGGGACATCGGGCGGTGTAAATCGAATTGCCCTTAATACTTGCTCGGAGTCTTCAATCGTAATGTAGCGAGATATAGGAATACCTAGCAAGCTGAGAGATTCTTGCCGATGAATTAGTAAAATTACTCGGCTATTGCGTTGCTGCTCAAAGGCTCGGAGAGTTTGAACGCGGCGATATTCAATTTGGCGACGCTGCCATACGGGTTGGAGGGAAGATAAAGCAAGAAAAACCCAAAATATGTCAAAAAAGTTAAAATTCATAAGGAAGCAGACAGTTTTCGCGGTATTACTTCTATTGTTTCAAGTTCTACACCGGAAATTCTCTATCAAACGAGGGATAACAGGGCTATCGCCAAATTTTAATAGTTTTGTCTTTACTGCCACTGCCTAAAGCGCCATTAGAACTAAAAGCTACGGTCGTAACTCCATCTAAGTTATCTTTGAGCGTGCGGAGAAGTTCGCCATTCCTAGGCTGCCAGAGCTTGATTGTGCGGTCATCGCTGCCACTAGCTAGAGTTTGGGCGTTGGGACTAAAAGCGATCGCATTAACGGCTTTAGTATGCCCTAAAAGCGTGTTGCGTAGTTTTCCCGTTTGGGCATTCCAAAGTTTAATTTCCCCTTGATTGCTACCACTTGCCAAAATTTTCCCGTCCGGGCTAAAGGCGACAGTATAAATTGGTCGTAAGTGTCCTGACAGAGTGTGGGCTAATTTACCACTATTTTTATCCCAAAGCTTAACTGTATTGCGGTAGCTGCCACTAGCTACATACTTGCCATCAGGACTAATAGCAACGGCGGTAACTCCCCCTTGTTCTGACATGGTACGAATAAGCTGACGAGTCTGCACGTTCCATAGTTTAATTGTTTTATCGCCACTGCCACTAGCTATAGTTGTACCATCAGGACTAAACGCAACCGAGCTTACCCAGTCCGAGTGTCCGATTAAAGTTCCAATAAGCTGACGAGTTTGCACGTTCCATAGTTTAATTGTTTTATCGCCACTGCCACTAGCTATAGTTGTGCCATCAGGACTAAACGCAACCGAGCTTACCCAGTCCGAGTGTCCGATTAAAGTAGAAGCTAGTAACTTTTGATTTAAGCTCCAAACTTTGATCGTGCGATCGCCACTACCACTTGCTAAAGTCTGACCATCAGGACTAAAAGCAACTGTATATACTACTCTTGTATGACCGCCGCTAATTGTATCGACGTTCAACTTCTTTTCTTGCCAAGACTGAGCGGCTATTTTTTGCGATGCTCCTTGTAGCCGCCCTTGCGGAGAAACTGAAACTATTACCTCCCTAGGTACAAGACGAGGGATAGCCGCAGAGATTATTACTGAAAATAAGAGCGTGCCATAGATACTAATATGCGCCATAGCTATCGTGAAATATAATTTGACATTAGCTAGAAAAAGACTTGACACCCAACGGTTTTGATAGTTGGGTAGCTCTTGCATTTTTGTTATGATGAGCTAAAAAGACTCCGCCCGATTATTTAACTGAAATCCTAGCAAATTTATCCTTAATTATTTTTAGTAAAGATTGTCAAAATCTTATAAAAAGCTGTAACAAAAGCATTTATTTTGTTGATAAATATAGAAAAACTGAGTTTTTTAAATTTAATTTTTAAGGGAAGAAATGATAAGCTATGCTGGAAAATCGGGCAATGATAGACAATTTCCTAGGAGGACGTTACCGAATCATCGCGACTTTAGGTAGTGGCGGATTTAGTCAAACCTATGTAGCTGAAGATACTCATAGACCTGGTAATCCTAAGTGTGCGGTTAAACATCTCCAGCCTGCCAATAACAACCAAAATTTTTTGCAAAGCGCTAGACGATTATTTGAATCAGAAGCAGAATCGTTAGAAAAACTAGGACATCACGATCGCATTCCTAGGCTACTTGCTTACTTTGAAGAAAATCAAGAGTTTTACTTAGTCCAAGAATTTATCCAAGGACAATTACTTGTAGAAAAATTACAACCAAACCAACGCTGGACGGAAAACCAGGTATGGGAATTTATTAAAGAAATTTTAGAAATATTAGTATTTATTCATAGTCGGGGGTTTATTCATAGAGACATTAAGCCCAATAACATAATTCAACGTCAGCAAGACAATAAATTAGTATTAGTAGATTTTGGCTCGGTAAAGCAAAATTGGACGCAACTACTGAGTTTGACCGCTAATATTGAAATGCCAGCTACCGTAGGCATTGGTACGCCCGGTTATATGCCAATGGAACAAGCGCGAGGTAGACCCCGCCCTAGTAGCGATATTTATGCGTTAGGAGCGATCGCAGTTCAAGCGCTAACGGGGTTGTATCCCATGCAGTTAGAGGAAGATTTTGAAACTGGAGAATTATTGTGGCAAGAAAAAGCCCAAGTTAGCGATGCTTTGGCGCTAATTATTACAAAAATGGTGCGCTACCATTTCAAAGACCGTTACGAAACCGCTACCGAGGCTTTAGCAGAAGTTGAGCAACTAGCACCTTTCTACCTGCCCACGCAGATAAACTTAGACCTAAAATCGCCGCCAGTTAGCCAAAATGGGCAGCAAAACCAATCTCCTCAAAATCCTAGCGCTACCCTTGCTAGTGTTCCAATCTTGCCTGTAGGCACGCAAGCAAGTTCTAATTTTGAGGAACTTGTAACTAATAAATTAGCACCACGTACAACAATTTTCTCGCCCTTCAAACCCCGCTTAACTTCAAATCGTCATCCGTTTTACCTCACAATTGGCGCAACTATTGGTGCGGGTTTAGTTGCTTTAGCCGCAGGTTATGCTCTTTATTGGCAACCGCGCTTGCAGTTAGAGCAAACTTTAGAACAAGTAGAAAATCTCAAATCTACAGGCAAATCTTCAGAGTGTATTTTGCAGGCGGCGACAATTCCGGCAAATTCTAGTTTATATAGCGATGCCCAAAACGTTTTGTACGAGTGCAAGCTAATAGAAGCAAAAAGGTTAGCCGCAAAGGCAGATTTTAAAGCCGCGATCGCTTTAGTTAGTTCATTGCCAAAAGGTAGTAATGCTTACAGCCAAGCGCAATCTCTCATCGCCCAATGGTCTAACAGGATTTTGGCTTTAGCTACAGGCAAATATCAAGCCGGAAAGCCCAATGAAGCAATTTCTCTAGCGCAAGCAATTCCTGCTAATAGCCTTGTATATCAAAAAGCTCAAGCGTCAATTAAACAATGGCTTGCACCTAATGTAGATAGTAATTCCACTCCCGCTAAAGTAAACTTAACCGCAAATAAAACAAGTTATCCAACAGCAAAAAAAGTAGTGAGGCGATCGCCTCCGGTTTACAAGCATCAGGTAAGTAATACCAAAAGCTACTCCACACCAACGAAAAAAGTAGTTAAGCGATCGCCTCCGGTTTACAAGCAAACGGCATCAAAAAAAGTAGTTAAGCGATCGCCGCCAGTTTACAAGCAAACTACAGCAAGTAAGCCCAAAACTTATTCCAGATCGGCAGCACCAAAGAGACGAGTTTCTACAAGTTCTAGAATGGCAAAAAGCCCCTCTAGTAGAAAATACTTGCGAATTAGTAAAAAAGTATCAACCAATTCTCAAGTAAAATCGCGGACGAGAAAAGTAGTTAAACGCGCGATCGCCAAAACTAAAAAAAGCTATAACCGCAAAAAATCTTCCTATCGCTGGACAACCAAAACCGTGCGTTAAATTCAAGCTGTGGCTGGAATACTTAGATTTAGCTTCTTAATCATTGCTTCTCTAGCTTGAGTTGCTAAAGTATCATTGATAGGCACGAGCGCAATGTCTTTTTGATACTTGAGTTTTAAAGCAGTTTGAATGAGCCAATCGGCGAGGTTTGGATTTTTGGGTAAAAGGGGCCCGTGAGAATAAGTTGCGATCGCATTCATATAAAATGCCCCTTCTGTGCCATCTTCGCCATTATTGCCAAGTCCCGCAACTACGCGCCCTAAGGCTTCTACTTGCCCTAGTTTTGTTCTTCCGCCATGATTTTCAAACCCAATTAAATAAGGCGAACCGCTCATTGCTTTTAGTTCTTGAGCCAAGCGATTAGCGGTAACTTCTACTACTAAGTTACCAATACATCGACGGGCATTTTCTCCAGGATGCACGGAAACAAAATCCAATAATCCTAATCCCTCAATCCTTTTGCCTAGGGCGGGTTCGTAGTAATGCCCTAATAATTGTGGTGCGCCGCAAGTAAAAACCCCAGGAACGCCCGTATTAATTATTTCTTTAATTGCTTCTGCCTTACTGCCTTGCAAATCGCGCATGACAATTTCTTGCTGCCGATCTTGCGCGCCACCACCCACTAATAAATCTACTTTATGGATATCTTTGGCTGTGGCATCGCGCTCTAGAGGGAGTATATTTACTTCGTATCCCCGCCACTGACAGCGCCTTTGAATGCAGATAACATTACCGCGATCGCCGTAGGTACTCATTAGTGTTGGGTACAGCCAGCCAATAGTTAAAGCAAGTTTATCGTTATTCATATCTAAGTTTACCTCGTTTAAAAATGCGATCGCTCCTAGCGTTACCCATAGGGTAATCGCTCCTAGCGCTACCCTATAGGTAATCGCACCAGTTATAAGTAAATAATATTCACCTACCAAAAACTATCTGTGGCGAACGAAGAATTTATTTTACCCCTGTATCAAACACCATTATTTCAATTAGCAGTAGAACTTAAAGCACGGCTAACTAGCTTTGGCGGCTGGGAAATGCCCGTACAATTTAGCGGAATTAGCAGCGAACATCAAGCGGTGAGAACGACGGCGGGAATGTTTGATATTTCCCACATGGGTAAATTTGCGTGTCAGGGGAAAGGATTGATCGAGCAATTTCAGCGTTTAGTTCCCTCGGATTTAAGCCGATTGCAGAGTGGGAAGTCTCAGTACACGGTGCTATTAAATCCTCAAGGGGGGATTATTGACGATATTATTTTTTATTACCAAGGTGAAGATACGACCGGACAGCAGCGCGGGATCGTCATTGTCAATGCGGCAACAAGTATTAAAGATAAGAATTGGTTGTTGTCACAGTTAGAGCCAAATTTAGCTCAGTTACAGGAATTGCCCCCACAAGTATTAATTGCCATCCAAGGTCGTCAAGCAGCGACTTATTTACAGCCATTTGTGCAGGAAGATTTGACCCCAATCCCGCCCTTTGGACACCTCAACGCTACGGTATTAGAGCGATCGGGCTTTATCGCGCGGACGGGTTACACCGGAGAAGACGGCTTTGAAGTAATGGTAGAACCGTCTGTAGGCGTACAGCTATGGCAAAATCTGTTCCAGGCAGGAGTTATTCCCTGTGGCTTGGGCGCGAGAGATACATTGCGTTTAGAGGCTTCAATGGCACTCTACGGGCAGGATATTGACGAAACGACTACACCTTTAGAAGCGGGTTTAGGTTGGTTAGTCCATTTAGATACTAAAGGCGATTTTATTGGGCGACAGGTATTAGAACAGCAAAAATTAGCCGGAGTTCCAAGACGACTTGTAGGTTTGCAAATGCAGGGGCGCAATATTGCCCGTCATGGCTACCAGGTATTATCAAACGGTCGGATAGTAGGAGAAGTTACTAGCGGCACGATATCGCCAACCCTAGGCTATCCCATTGCTCTTGCTTATGTGCCTACGGAACTCTCTAAAATTGGGCAAGCTTTGGAAGTAGAAATTAGAGGTAAGGCTTATCCGGCTTTAGTAGTCAAAAAACCTTTTTATAAAAAAGCTTACTAATTGGGAGCTAAACCATGATTGAAAATGACTACGATAGTGTGAGCTTAGACGATTTACGGCGGTACGTTCTAACTCATAGAGAAGACGAGCGCGCTTTTCATGCCTATATCGATCGCTCGAAAGCTACAGGACGAATGATTAGTATAGATTCAGGTAGCAATTGGGAAGAAACTTTGGATCGTCAAATTCAAAAAACGCTTTCAGGGCAAGATGAGTAAGACAAACTGTAATTAAGAACCTTTTTGATTGTCAGAACGAAAGCGTCCGCTTATAAAGTCGCGTTGTTTGAGATGTTTTGTTTTGCGTCCGTTTACGCGCTTGCGCCACATCTTAAAACTAGATTCTTGCATTTGTTGACGCATTAGCTCAATAACTTGCGGCTCTTGCAATCCAAATTGTAAGGCGATCGCTTCAAAAGGAGTGCGATCTTCCCACGCCATTTCTACAATGCGATCGATAGTTTCCAAATCGAGATTGGGTAAATTCATGCTGGAGCAAAAAAAGCTGTCTGTACTATATCTAATGTAACTAACTCAATTGGTTGGTGTGTCTGCCCTTAAGGAGGACATTAACTTTTGAAAACGCCAAACAAATAACCCCGCAGCTACCGCAACACCAATTAATTGTCCCCACCACAAACCAACGCCACCAAAACCTAGAGGAAACCCCAACACGTAGCCGCTAACTAAACCAACTCCCCAAAAAGCAAATAAACTAAGTAGCATCGGGACGCGGGTATCTTGAAGCCCTCTAAGTGCGCCCGCCGCCGTTGTTTGCACTCCATCTAATATTTGCGAAATAGCAGCGATCTTTAACAATGAGGTAGCAAGAGATATTGCTCTGGCATTTTCAGGGTTATTAATATCTAAGTACAAACCGATTATTTGGCGAGGAAATAGCAATAGAGCGATCGCCATTGCGGTCATAAATAATCCTCCCATCCCCATACTTACATAAGCCGCTCTCTTTACAGCATTAGCGTTTTGCTGCCCATTCCCCTGTCCGACGCGAATAGTTGTAGCAAAGGACATACCCAAGGGAATCATGAATATAACTGCGATCGTCTGAAAGACAATTTGGTGCGCGGCTAGTATATCTGTTCCCAAAATGCCCATTAAGTAAGTTGTAGTAGTAAATAAACCAATTTCAAAAGCAAACGATATAGCAATAGGAACTCCCAGCCAAATTAATTCTTTAAGAATTTTCGGCTCAAACTGCTGCAAATTTTTAAATAAATTAAAGGCTTTTAGTTGCTTGTGCTGGCAAATATAAACGATTAGTAGCGTTAGCATTAACCATTGAGACAACACGCTTGCCCAAGCAATACCTCCAATTCCCAAGGCTGGAAAACCTAACTTACCAAAACCTAAAACATAATTACCCGCCGCATTAAACAGCGTCCCAACAACAACTACAAGTGTAATTATCCCCGGCTGAGACAGAGAAGACACAACGCTTTTGAGCATGGCAAACATTAAGGCTGGCAAAAATCCCCACACCATTATGTTTAAAAACGTCTTTGCCAACAATACAATGTTTTCCTCTAGTCCCAATTGCCTTAGACTATCTACTTGCCCAAGCAAAAACATTCCAGGAATTGCCAGTATTAAAGATAGCCAAATTCCCTGACCTGTTAGCTGTTGGATTCTTGCTTTATCCCCTCTGCCGTAAGCCTCTGCAATTAGCGGGCTAACACTGATCGCAATTCCTGTTGCTGTTACTAATAACGTTGTAAATGTTGTTGCAGCTAGTCCTCCCCCTGCCAAAGTTTCTTGTCCTAAATTGCCCATCATCACTGTATCGACAAATCCTGTAGCAGCTTGAGCAATTTGAGCGCTGGCTAGGGGAATAGTGAGACGTAGAGATTCTCTAATTTCTGTAGTGAGGCGGGAGTTGGCTAATAGTTTTAACATAATGAGCGATCGCACTTAAATTAACCTTGGTAGAAGGCTAATTACGGTAGCCACTGAAAAAAACAAACATTTCCTTTTTGCTCGACAATTTCTGCCCCCAAATGATGATAAAAACTAATCGTGCGAGTATTGCGATCGTCCGCCGTCCAAGCGAGGTGAGTGCAGCAATTATTTTTGGCTTCTTGAGCTAAATAACTCATTAACACCGTACCTGCTTTTTTGCCTCTAAAGCTTTCGTCTACATACAAATCGTCAAGCCAAATACTCGGCAAACCTTTAAACGAGGAGTATCTATAGTAGTACAAAGCAAAGCCAATCGGTTGCTCTATCTCAGCAAACAAAACTTGCGCGAAAGGCGGATAACTAAAGATAGTTTGACAAATTCTCTCGGCTGAAGTTGTAATTTCCCCGGAAAAAGCGCCCATATTGCGGTCAAAATTGGCTTTTTTCTCAATAAATGCCAAAATTATTTCCACATCCGCGATCGCTGCTAGACGTACTTTTATTTCAGTATCTTTATCGCTCATGATACTTCTTTAGTTTCGGTTTTATACCCTTGAGTCTCAAACTTAGCGATAGAAGACAGTATTTTGGGCGTTGCTTAATTAAAGGATGAAAGAGGAGATGAAAAGGGGACAAGGTGATAAAGAGAAGCTTCTTGGCTTGGGTTACTGCAAAGGGATAATCGTATCTATATTCAGCAATGCCGGAATTAGCTCAAAAAATTTTCAAGTGTCTGTTAGTTTAGTTTAAACTTTGCATAAAAATACTAATATCAGAAATGTAAACCTTGAGGGGCTTATTACATAAGGCATGGAGAATAGGAGACTCGAACCCCTGACCTCTGCGGTGCGATCGCAGCACTCTACCAACTGAGCTAATTCCCCGTTTATTCAGTTCTCTATTTTAGCATTTGTCGGAGCAGGGCTGCAAACATCTATTTTTTCTCTCGTAAGACTTTCTGCACTCGTTCTATTTCTAGATCGTACAGGTAATCTACCGTCCAATTTGCTTGACGCTGAAGCATATGAAAAGGATAGGTATTCGCCACTGCTACTACGGCAATTCCAGCTTGTTTAGCAGCTTGGATGCCTGCGGGGGTGTCTTCAATTGCCAAACAGTCGGTAACTTGTAAATTGGTATTAGGGTAGAGTTCTTGGAGGCGTTCTACAGCCAATAGATAGCCATCGGGCGCGGGTTTGCTAGTATTTATATCGTCTGCGGCTACGATCGCATTAAAGTATTTGGCTAGATTTGTACTATTGAGTACAAGCTCTACTTCTGTACGAATAGCACCTGTAACTACGGCTAACTTGATGTTGCGGCTTGTTAGTTGATAAACCAAGTCTTCCAAACCTGGATAAATTGGCAACTGCTCCGATTTTTCGTGCCAT